>Ga0209611_10000162_pt1 | contig 83439 bp, 45 predicted proteins | sample S1TSphgellanicum_3_FD_187693 | JGI IMG/M metagenome (GOLD analysis project Ga0209611, IMG submission 187693) | Host-associated microbial communities from peat moss isolated from Minnesota, USA - S1T2_Fc - Sphagnum magellanicum MG (SPAdes) (version 2) | ecosystem: Host-associated > Plants > Peat... | reverse complement strand
TGGTGGCACATGGGATCCTTTATCTTTTGTCCATCTCATCTAAAGCTTAAATTGACTTTGTTCATTTTAGGTTAAAAGGGGTGTTAAAATCATAGTCCATTTTCATCCCTTAAAGGAACTATGTTCAATTTGTTCACTCCTTTGTTTTTCTTTGTTTTTCAATAGTTGTTAAAAGGTTATGGATTAGAAAATCATTAATGACTTATTAATCTTGGGATTACTATTTAGTCTTTCTTCTTTCCCTTTTGTAACTTATTCTTTTCCCCCATTCTTTTATGTCTTTGTTTGTTTTATTTTTTGTATTTTTTTCCTTTTATTAATCCTCCTTCCATTGCTCCAATGTTTGATCTAGATTTAGATAAGAGTTTGCATACTAAAAATGTTACAATTTCATTGTTTTCCCTCTTTGCTTGCCTTTCCTAGTTGATGACACTACAAGAAAATATGGTTTTTCTCACACAAAAAGTCGCAATTCATGAGACATGTGTGAGATAAACTTTGAAGTTTCATCCATTACAATATAAAATATGTGACGTTTATTGTGGCATATATTATATTAAAATGGAAATTTGACATTAGATAATGTCACATATTATGCAAAACATGTAAAATTAAAATTTGAATTTGAATTATGTTTCTCCTCCTTAGGAAGCTATCACCTTGCATCTTCTAATGTTTAAGGTCAATTGTTTCTAGCAATATAGATGTTATTATTAGTTAGGAAAGTTAAAATGATAAAGACATAATGCGTGTTATAAGGTCACTATTTGTATATTATGGGTACCCCTTGTATTTTGGGGATATTATTTTGCTATTTGATTATAATAGATGGGATAAATGTTACTATCCACCCTTGCTTATTGATAAATACCTTTACTTATTTATAAATGAGATAAACAATGTTAACTATATTTTCAAATTGTTGTGTTTATTTCATAATAAATATTGTAAAGATATTTTGGGGGACCTAATTGAATGTTTACAAAATTTACCTTTGAAATAATAAAAAAATATCTTATTTCGAACTAACATCATTTTTGTAAGAATTTAAATTACTCCCTTGTGACCTTGAGTCTCCAATGTGTTGGAATAAGTTCATGATAGTTGCAACACATGAAAAGTACACTTTTATTGCACAAATTTGATTGTCCAAAAAGTGGCAATATTGTTTTTGGATATTTACAACAGTTTAATGGACATCAATTTAACAAGCATGCATGTGATATGTGGCCTTACATCTATTGGATGGTTTAGTCCAAAATAATTGTTGAATAATTACTTGAAGTGATGGCAAAAAAATTAGACATACACTCAAAAATCCAGATTTATGCTATGCAAACATGTCTTTGAACAAATAATTTATTCCATGGTAACTGAATGCCAAATGCATGAACTTTCAATGGATTGAACATTATATAATAGGAATGTTCGAGTAACAACCTCTTGATCATAGAATTGAATTTGAAAGCTTTGTTCTTGTATATAATTTTTTTAAGTTTCTAATATTCATCCCACAATAAGATTTTAGGCCTTAAGGTTTCGAAAGTGTTGATTTTTCGAAGGATGCAATTGAAGTGGGAGAAATGAAGCATTATCCTATTAGAATTTTTTTTATCAATAGTCTAGCTGAAAAATAAAAGCAGTTTTGTTTGGTTCTTTTGGCATAAGATCTCTAAACTATTGTTCTTAAAAGTATATTCATTCTCATTGAATTCAAGTGTTTTTCTTGAATTTTTTTTTTTGTTCTTTACAACCAGGATTTTTTTCTAGTGTAAATTTGACTACTTTTGCTAACATTTTTGGAAAAGACTCACCAAATTTTTAATATCAAAAATTGAAAAAAAAAATCCCTGATTAAATTATTGAAAACAGACAGATAGTTCAATGCTTATCAAATTATTTTGAACAACATCAAAAAAATTAATTAAATAACATTCTATACTATCCTCACAAAAAAATTGAAATTTGAATTCAAGACTTTTGTTCTACTATCACAGCTTCTACCTTTAGACTACCACCAACACAATACTGTGCAAGTTTAATGAACTTCTATCTTTCCGTTGAAAACATTCAGAAGGGTTTTACAAAAAGTGTGACTTTCTACTGATGTCTCAAGTGTTCACATATTTTCAACCAACTTACATGGTTAACCATATCCTTCTTTTAATCTATTTTTCACATAACAACTCTTTGCTTTTCATCACAAGATTTCAAACCCCAACAAGGAGTTGGCACTATTATTTCAAATAATGGGTTTTGGCTGGATTAAGGTGGACAACAGATACACTAGTTTATCCCTGATCACAATGAAGTTAAGCTGTTGGGCCAGAAAAAGTATTACCTATATGGTGACCAATTGAACTCCTTATGTTGCAACTAATGTTGGATTAGTATATCAATGTATTCTTGATATCTACATATGGTATCAATATCAATATGCATTGATATTTTGTACTTATCAGGTTGGTCTCACTAGGACAAAATACATGGGTCATACCCATGTTGCCCTATACTTAAATTACTAGAGACCTCATCAAGACCGATATTATACCAGATTGGTTTGTGCCCTTAAAAACCACTTATGAGACAAATACTTATGAGTTATGAACATGGATTCTCTTAATATTGGTATTTATTGTGCAAGTAGGATTTGTTGGTGTTGTTTCAGCACAATATCTGTTGAGTGAATGTGCATACTTAATGCAAAACAAAGTGGGAAGAGTGGTGGATAGGATCTTTGTGTTTCAAATTTTGATTCAATGTGATTCATCAAGTAACCTAATTGTTGTCTCATGTTTACTTAAAAAACAAATTTGTATGGCTTACTTTTTTTTCTCATGCTAATTTTGGTTGGCGTTCAAAAATAAATCAAAATATTACATAAGTACATTTTCCAACATGCATTATTATTCCAAGCAAACAGTAAAGGCAATAGTGAAATCAAGTGATTCTATAATATTGTAATATAATGAGAACATTGTTGGGAAATTATGTATTGATGAAAATATGCCCAAATATTGATGGTTTTCTTTCATGGTGATCACATTTCAAATGCTCCTATACCTATTTATCACACTTTAGCTTCGGCTTGCAATCAACTTTTGAAAATGACAGTGATGGTTTCAAAGATCAAATAGTGGCAAAAGGACATTCCCATATGTATTGAATCAACTATGACGAAACATTTGCTTCAATGACTAAGTTTGATTGAATACAAACTATCTTATATCCATTAGCAACTGCAGAAGACGTAGAGTGAAGTGAAAATTGCTTTTCTCCATGGAGATCTATTGAACAGCTAGAGGGTTTCACCACACAAGGAGAAACCAAAATGTTCTTTAGGCTCTTGAAGAGCATCAAGTAAGCATCAGGAGAACGACATTCTGAGTTTAATGAATTTTATGAAGAAGTTGACATGAACATCTATTGATCCTAGTCTTTATGTTAAGAAAACCAGGCCATTTTTTTGATGATGGACTAGGAAGGTGCAAAGATACAATGACATTGGATAAGGTCATCTAGAAGTGAACAAAGGGAAAGCTTCAAAGTTGACTACTATGTGGGGCTACATATAATTAGGCAGATCTACTGGCACTTGAAGTCTATACACATTGATCAAGCACAACTTATTCTCCATTTCTTAAGAAGTGTGGGTTTGAAGAATATCATCCAGTGTGACCACACCCATGGATGTGATTGTCCCCTTACAAGTAGGTGATTCAAAAAACCCAAATTCCCATATGTTGAAATCATGGGGAGCATCATAATTGCAGTGCTTGGAACCAGGAATTTGTTGTTGGAACAGTAGCAAAGTTTTCTACTAGTACACCTAAACTAGTTCATTACAAAATGCAATTATCTATCATGTCACAATCTCAAAGGAACTGGACAATAGAAGCAGCTGTGTTATTCCAGAGGAGATTAGGATTACCTTTTGAAAGCATATGCTGGTGCAAAGTTTGTGTAGGAGATCTTCATGACTGAAAGTCAAGGAATGGTTGTCTTGTTACCGTAAATGGAGGCCTTACTTGGTTAAATCACAAATAGCAATGTAAGACTAGCTGGAGAATAAAAGCTGAGTACATTGGGCCATGGACAGCCAAGGAGCTTGAATGGCTTTTTTTGTCTACTTCATGGTGTTAGCTTCACTAAGTTAGATCCTACCAACATCTATGGAGACAATCAAAGTGTGATTCATCCTGTTTTTCAATCTTGAGAGTTTCAGAAGTGTACTAAGATATGATGTCAATGAGATTTTCAACTGAGGTACCTTGCTTGTTCATATGAGCTACATTGGAACTTATGATCAAGTTGTTGATGTACTTCTGAGGAAGGTTCTTACAGTAGACGATTATACCATTTTCAATGCATGTTTGGAATTCTGGGATAATCAATGAAAATGGGGAGCTGTTTTTTGAGACTTTCCATTGATCATCTTCTTTCCACAATGTGTGGGAGTGTTGTTGTTAATTGTTGGCATTGTGCAAATAATTCAGATGATTCAATGGAAGCTGCTGTATCACTCTAATTTAAACTGTAGTTTCCCCACTAATCAATTGCTTTCTTTCAGTAGTTAGTCACCAGGTTTATGCCCTGCCTGCAATGTGCTGAGCACTCTAGGTTGAAGAATCACAAGCATTTGTTGTGCAATATAATAACTGTAATACAGAAATTTTTGCTTATGCATATTTTTACCATTGATGCATCTTTGTCTGATTTTCAATAATCTGAGAGCATCAGCAGACTGTTGAAATATCTATAGATTGGTAAGTTATATATTATGTTCAACTGTGTTATCACATTCAATTCTGCTGAATTTTGATTTGCTGCTATAACTTGCATATCGTTTTATTCTGATCCTTCTTGGGCAGAAACTATTCAGACATTTGCCAAGCAAACCATTTCTAATGAACTGCATTAAAGATGATTAACACAAGGTTTAATTGGACTATATTGTGGGTGTGAAGTTCACACAGTTCAGAAGTGAGAAATCAAAGTTGTGTTTGACTCCAAAGATTCTGATGATGGAAGGAGATAAAGTAAAGTGCATTTTTAGGTTTTTTGTATGTTCAGCATTGTGTAACAAGCTGCAACTCACTGCATAATAGCTCTACCCCTTATCATACTATCAGTTCAAACCAGCAACAATTGGAAAAAAAGCCTGGTGGACATTCCTCAAAATGTGGGGCCAAATGGAAAAACTATGCATGATCCTGTAAGCAACACCCTACAAAGCACATGAGCCATGCCTTGCCATGCAGCAGACACAAATTTGGGAGGTGCAGAAGGTTTTGCACAAGATGAAAGAGATTAATGTTGTTGTTGGATTGCAGGTTCCTGGTGTTGTGCAAAATCTGATCTGATTCACATAGTCTCAAGGCTGGTGATCCATCCAAGTTCAGTATAGATCCATTCAAGAGGCGGGATTTCAGTGTTCAAGCATCACTTCATCAAGAACATATAGATGCATTCAAGAGGAGGGTGGGGGTGGATTTCAATGTCCAAGGATCATGCCATTGAGAATATTTGAGATGATGGATTTGGATCTTCAAGGATCATATATGTTTGAACCATCCCTGAAGCACTCAACATGCCCAGAAAACTGATTGGACACAGACAATACATATGTAGCCCTGCAGAACAGAACTTACATTGATTTATGATTTCATTCTAACAAAATATTTTGCAGTTGTGTGTTGGTAGTCATGTTTGTGTTCATGAAAAGTTGGCAGATACTTCCTCCCCCTCCACTTCTGCAGTGTTGATTCCCCACTCCCAGCTTGGTGGTCATACAGGGAGTTTAGCCAGACACATACATTTCAGGAAATCAAAATCCGAGGCAGACAGAGATCATGAACCTCATGACATTTTCAGAATTTTCCAAGGTGTAAGATTAACAGCTTCTAGATTTGATTTTCTGACAAAGATTTCCCATAATCGAATTTCTTCAAATTTCTTTGAAGCATTTAATTCCTCCTCAACTCCTCTTTCTATTTCTGGCAGTGGATGAGACAGGCAAAGCTGCCGAATGCTCATTTAAACTTCCAGATCAAATCAGAAGCATATGTGAACAGAACCTACTCAGGATTTGTAAGTTAATCGATGATGGCAAAGGAAGAAATGAGTGTCCAAATAAACACAATGTCCAAGACTACAACTTACAGACCTTCTGATTCACTAAAACAAGAGGAGAGACTAAAGAAGACAACTAGCAGTGCAAGCAAGGCAGGGGAGATTATCATTTTGTTAGACTTTTGATGTTTTGATAGTTGTTGCAGAGACTGGCATTATTATAAGGGACAATGCCATTAACTGCACAATAATAGAAGTAAAAGAAATTAGGAGCAAATCCTTTTTTGGCCAGATGCAGGGAGATATCAACACTGGATTGCTGAAGACAGAAACAGAAGATGATGATGCAATGAAACCATCTGAATCAGATATCTTAAGCCAACCAAAAAAAAAGCCAACAATTCAGAAAGTCATGTTGGCAACTCAGTATTTCTTCAAAATAATACAGCAAGCACCCTTGCAGCAGAAAGAATACTATGCAAGATCTGCTGCTGCAATTAACAAAAGGATGTAGGAAGTATTATTATTCACAAATGTTGATATTCCGCTCCTATCAAAACTGCAAAGGTTGACAAAGTGTAACCATGGAAAATTGGCAATCGTCCAAAGGAAACAGTTGACAATCTGTGGCATCCAAAGGGTATTGATGCTGCTCTGGAAATGGGATTAGAGACTCCATAGAAAGAATGTCATAATAATTTGCAGCAAAGGGATCTCCAACTACGTCTCCCAATAAGCCAGTAGTCGTGAAGTGTTGTTGATCCGTTGCTGCTGCTCTCGTCACGTACTCAGCTGCTTGCCAGTCATCATCCAGCTTTTGGTAACCAAGTACGTCCGTTTCTGATCTTGGGGTATCCGCCAACGTTAGTTTCTCGTCTTGGGGTATCCGCCATACGGCTGGAAGTGCACACAAGTCTTGCCAACAGCTCGCGAACGCAGCAGCAGCAGCAGCTGGTGTGCAAGTTTGCAGCTGCGGTATCTCATGGACTGCTGCTTCTGCTGGTTTAGCGGCCCAAGACGGCCACTCTCCTCGTGATGATTGTTGACTCGCAAGTTGTCCCGTGGGATTCAGACTTGCAGGCAGGATGCTGTTCAGGTTGTCAGGATTTCGGCTCGGGCTCGTGATCATCATGGCACTGGTAGTAGTAGTACTGTTGCACACAGCAGCTGCAGGACTAGAGACCTCGGCGCCGCCGACGTTCGAACCAGTTGCATATGACTCCTCAGCTTCCGTCGTCGAAGAGAGAGAGCACAGTCCCGTGGTGCCTTGCGTGGAGACGTCGGAATCAGCGTGCTCATGCGTAGAATCTTCGGAGTAGGACACTTGTGTCGAGAGCATACACTTTCTAGGAGGCGTAGGCGGTGTTTGCTGCTCCTTCTGCTGCTCATGCGGAAGCTTTTCGGCGGTTGCTTTGAGGAATGATCGGTTAAAATCCACAGATTGAGCGACGACCTGTGCAAGCGTACCCGCTTCGACTACTTCACAGTACTTGGACAAGTCTTGCGGGAATTGATCGTTGAACAATGACACGGTCGAGCTGAACAAGCTTTGATGGCTGATAGTAGCTACCTCATTGCTGAACGTCATTGTAGAATTGCACGACGGCCTGACTAACCCACAAGTTCCAGGTGGATACTCGCCTGGGAAGCTTGGGATCGCCTGGACACCACGAGAATGTCCAAATGTCAAGAGTCCATGCTTGCTTGCTTCTAGATTCGAAACACAAAAGCTGGAGCAAAGAAAAGTAGCTGAACTCAGAAGATTGTAGAGGAAAAACCGAAGGTCCCGCGTACCTTAAGAGATGGAGCTGCTGGCATCAAGCTCCTGCTGGTCTTAGATGCAGCACACGGGGGTACAGATTCAAACCCCATCGCGCATTCGTATGCGTAGTCCGAGGGGAGCCATTGCAGCCTTCTCCCCACTGGCGCACTTTCCAGTTTCACCTCCTTCCGCATGATCGACGTCACATGATGTTCCTGAAACCTTCGATGATGATCCATTTGCTGCTGCTGCTGCTGCAACGACGCCGCCGCCGGTACTCGGACGTCACTGATGGCTTCTGCCAATCTCTCCACGGCTTCGTAGTCAGCAATTTGAGAAGCTGAAGTCTGCTGCAAGTCATTGAACAACCCACATGCTGTTGTCCAATCCGCTTTCCCTACTGCAAGCTTGCTCGTGGCCGGTGCCAACAAGAGGTTGCCAGGAGAGAAATTAGCTGCTGTTAGGTGATCTTCTTGTTGACGATGAAATCGAATATTTCCATGAGGACTTGCTCGGCCTCTTGAAGAATTCTCGGATGTTGCCGCCGGGGCTGATGACTGCATGAGACTGCAAGTGTCGTGCATTGGGTACACGAAGTTGGTGCGAGCCTTGGAACCCCGCATTGATCGCGCAGCCCAGTCGTATGCCATCGCAGCATCCTCAGCAGTGTCGAAAGTCCCAAGCCATTTCCTCTCTTTAGTGTTTGGATCCCTGATTTCAGCCGCGTATCGGCCCCACGGCCGTCTCCTCACTCCTCTATACCTCCCCGGCTCACGACTACTCTTCCTTCCCTTCTTCTTCGCCTGATCCACTCCCACCTTCCTGCGTGCGCAGCTCGACGCCGCCGCCCGCATCACTCCCAAAACCGGAACACCAGTACTCTCCTGCTTCGGCAAGTGCTGTAACTGCGCAAAAGCATCAATTCTCGCCACCATCTCCACCGCCACCGAAGATGACAGCAAAGATGTAAATTCCCCTTCGTCTCCCCCACCACCACCACCTCCTCCTTCCTCTTCTATATATCACAACTACTCAAAAAACTTGCCAAAACCCCCAAGCTCATCCTCGCATCCACAAAACCCAATCTAAACTCCAAATCCCTTAGAAGAAAACCCAAAAAACACCCCTTGTCAAAAAACTAAAAACCTTGCCACCTTCGTCTCCCACTTCTTACTTACGAAAGAAAAACCCTCCCCACACAACCCCATGACAACAACAACAACGACAACAAGACTAGAGAAACACGTTCATTCGATCATCAAGCGGTTGATTTTCATACCCCAAGGCCAGCTCTCCAACAACAACAAAAAGATTCTGGAACTCAGTTATCCAACTTTGTTTGTTTTGGAAAACCAAATCCACCCAAGTGTTGGACAATGTAAGAAGATGATGTTGTGCACACTTGCAGCAACAGTGCTTCTCAGCAGCAGCTGCTGACTCAGAAGGCTGCAAAGCCAGGCAGGGTGCTCGGTTGCTCAGGGAAAGCGAGCGAGCGAGCCAGCAAGCAAGCGCAGCAGCAACGTGAGCAGCAGTGATGGGGGCAGTTGGGGTTTGGAAAAACAATTATGTAGTGAATGGCTTAAGGACCAAATGGGAGCCTTTTTTAGGGACGTACTTTAGGAGGCTTAAGTACGTACCTTTAATGCGTACCTTCAAATTCTCCCCTATTTATTATTCTAAGGGACTCCTTGTCCTCTCCTTGCTTCTGTACCAGGCTGGTGCCTTCCTATAATTAGGAATCAGAAGAGTGCGGGAAAAGGGAGGTTTGGGTTGTTGGTAAAGAAAGGGGGGGAGGGGGGAGCCCTTGGGTTTCAGCCCTTTTAATTATGGTTTAGGTCTTATTTAGCCCACTCTGTTTCAAACCTTTTTTTTGTTAAAAAATGTGGGTTAACCCCAAACTAACCCCACCCCCAGGCTTCCCCTCTTTTACTTTCAAAACACTTTTTATAATAAGTTTTTAAAGCACTTTTAAGCTGATTTTTAAATGATTGAAGCTTTTGTAAATTGGTTTTTTTGGGGATTAAGGCTTTTGTAATTGATTTTCAGGGGTTCAGGGCATTTGTAATGGAATTTTTGGGATTGAGGCCTTCATGATCAGTTTTTGTTTAGGATTGATTGTGAGTGACGGTTATTTATTTTATTTTATTTGGAACAAACGGACAAATCCATTGCAAAGAGGAACCTTGAAGAACACAGAGGAGGAAGACCAGGGGGTACCCTCAAGATCCACAAAGACACAGACTACCATTCAAAGAGCAAACCCTGTCAAATTCTTTGAGCAACTTAGCCTCTTTGTCAAGGTGTTGCTTGACTTTCTGTAAAGTATTTTGCCATTCATGCTGAGTTTTCCATAGTCCAGGAGCCCATCCCACATTATTTTACTAAGCTTAGCATCATGCCAACTAGAGCTAAGAAACACCTCTTGATCCAAATAGACCAAAGAATGACACTCCAGAGTAGGGACCATAAGCACTAAATTTCCTAAGGCTGCTATGAAGCTTCTCATTGAACAAGCACTTCTCCTCGCAACATGAAGGTGTTTGGCAGCACCTTGAGACAATACAGGAAAGTGAATGTCCACAGGGCCTTGGCATTGCATGTGATGGATGTTTAGTGCTTCTTATTATGCCAAGTTTTTAGGTGGAAATCAATAGGGTTTGGTACCCATCACTTTAAAACCCATTTATTAATTTTCTACGGTCTTTTATGTCAATTTCTGCATGAATTCAATAGCAGAATACATTTTCTCATTTGCATACGCGACTAGAGAATCTAATCTTGGTGCATTCTACGCTTGCCTCTGTATCTACAGAGTCAATGATTTGTTGGGATCTGATCACTTCAGATTTTGGAAATCACTACAGTTGAGAAGGGAGGCATAACTTTTTCCAAGCACTTTAGGATTAAGTAGTGGGCTCACCATCCTTGTGATCTAAGAAGCTGGTCATGTACACTTTGGATTTTTTAAAAAACTGTTATAGATGCTTAGAAAAGTTTGGAGTTTAGTGCATTCTAGGGTCAGCGCATACCGTGATGGTGGTGGGCATATATAAGTAAAATTGACATGGGTTGGGTTTGAATGAAATTTATTTTATGTGTCTTGTATGGAGTCTGAAATGGGTGATGAGGTGCGGAAGTAAAAAAATGAAAGTTCATGGGTTTAGGGTCCATTTTGTTGTCACCAAGCATGTATTCAAAGAAGATGAGTATATGTAGGTGGTTTCATCAAACTGACAGAAATTTTTTTACCACATTATTACATTGCCTACCATATTGTGAAAAAGGGCTTGATCACAAACCCTAAATAGGCCCTTAAGAGATACAAGGAAAAAACAATTTATTCACCTAAGGGGGGGCCTTGTTATATCACCTGGAGTTAGAAAGCAAGCAGCTATAAAGGTAAAAAAGATTCTCATGCTCATTAGAAGGCATGTGTCTATTTCCACCTCACATGCTTTAAGTAATTACTTTACTGCCATTTTCCATGAATGAAGTAAAGTTTTAAAAGCTAGGGAAAAGGTACTAAAAGGCTGGATCTGCATCAACCTTGTGTAATGAGATTAGATTTGACCCATAATCATACCTAAGAACTGATCACCATAAGTATGCTGATGATGCTTGTGTTTAAACAGGATGCTGAATGAAGTTTAGACATAACCAAGTGAAACCTCAATTTGTGTCCTCCCCTCAAATTTTTGATTTAAATCTTTTATCTCTTAAAGTGCACCAATTAACCCCAAAGTTTTTGATGTCTATTAACATTGGGTATCTTATACTTTGAAGGAAATGAAATTAGCGTATCTTAGTGTAAGATACCGAAGACAATATTATTATCAAAGTAGAATTCAGGTGCAAGTTAGGGGAATCTTAGACTCATGTTTTTTTTATCACATTTCACCATTCTTAAGTAACTTAAGTATTTTCCCAATTCTTACTTAGAGTAACTTAAGTAATTTCCCAATTTGTGCATTGTAGATTTCACCTTTGTTGCTTAGAGTATTTCACACAATTTTGTGCTTTGTTTCACAAGATAGAAAAAAATTATAGTAACCCTGCTTCAATGCTCTTTGGTGTTTGACACTCCTAACCACCTATCCCTGAGAGTAATGGGAGGGGGGAATTCATTGGTTGAGTTGCATATTGAATAAACTTGATGAGACTCTCCAAGATTATAGGCAGTAGTGTTTTTTCGAATTCAGGGTGAAGTCATTAACTTGAGTCTTTTACTTAAGGCAGGCTAAACATGGTGTCCATATGATCATTGAGATGGAATGATTTAATGGGGGTGGGTGTTCGTTTTAAGCATAGCATTCAAATCTAATAGTTTTTCCTTTTCCCTTTTAATAAGCTTGCCTAGTGGCCCCTGGTTCCAGTATTTTATTTTATTTTCAAATGTGTGATTTAGCCAAACTGGCCATCATCAAGAGAATTGGATCAAGTTTACAACTAGGAAATTCTCTCAAATTAACATCACACACCACATTCCTATGGACAACAAACCCCTTTAGCCCTGAAGTTCAAGCCCAACACCAGCTACATTGAGCCAATTGGAACCCATATACACCAAGATGTTCAAGTGGTCATGTTGTCTCCATTGTTGTCACCATGTGACAAAAATCTACCACTATGTTCGCATATGGTGTTATTCCGCATGTGAATTGATTGTGTTATCCCACAAATTCATTGGCCCAACAATCCAAATTGTACTTTCCAATGTCTATATTACAAAATGGAACTATAGCATAAGTACTATTTTCTAGATTCCCAAAGTAGGCATAACATAATATGGTCGGAGTTGTTGAACCTTAAAATTTCTACTTTTGGAAAAATGATGAATACATTGGGAGCTTTGGGTTTGTGTGTGATTGAACTTTTGCCAGATTTGAACATATGTAAATGTTACGTTGGCCAGTACTTTGTGTTTTGAGTGGTGATGAGGAAATAACTTGCACACTATGTTGAATGTGGTAGACACCAACCAATGTGGGAGAGGTTGATAGAAACTGCATCAAATCCTTGTTGGGTATCAGGATGGTTCTTATCAAGTTCTCAATAAATTCAAAGACACAATTCTGAAATATAACTTTGATTATCAAAAAATTAAAATGCCTGATTATGGTATATAACTGTGCATGTAATTATTTTTATAAAAAGTCAAACAATTGCAGGTTTCTTTCATGAACCTGACAATTCTTTGAGGTTTTTGAAATAACCAAACCAATCAGTTATTTGATTCTAATTTTTTTCAAATGAATAAACCAGGCAGTTTTTTAATTCTGATTTTTCCAATACCTGAAACTGGCAATTCTTTTAAGGAAGACAATTCAAAGAAGCACCTCCACACCGGTAGATGCTAAGTAGAGACCCGCATACCATGTGTGGATGAATCTGGTGTTAATCACATTTATTACTCCAAGTACATGTAAGATGTACAGGAATATTTCCCACCACGTCTGTCAAAATCCTGTCAAACATGAATAGTGAATCATCTGTAATATTAACAAATCTATCTATTAAGGAAGGTTGTTTGTTTGTTTTGTTTGTCATGTTAAGATCTCTCGAATCGCGGCATCTCTTACGCGCTCATGCTATTGTTGGAAAACTCTCAATGAGTAAGGGTGCATCAAGGAAGTTCCATAATGTTTAGACCTTTGCTTCAAGAGTTATTGAACAATTTTGTCAAGTGAAAATTCAATAAGATAAATTTTAAATTTTAAAAAATTCAGGGTGTGAATGTGATAGATATTGTTGAGAAATTGTTTGATGAGTAAGACTTCTTGGATTGATTTTGTAATTTTTAGACCTGATGTGTAGAAGATATTGAATTTTGAGTAATATTAGTAGATGAATTTTTTTCAAAATTTAAACTTCAAGTTCAATAAGTTGGGAAATGAGTTCACATTTGCGCCAATCAACCACACCTGTTCCAATGAAATAAACAAAAGAGTTTGGAGATGATGTAAGTTGTACTTTGTGTATGGTTATGCCTTGTTTTCTTCCCAGCAAACATTATTATATAAGCTAAGTGCCAGTTTCTATCTCATAATACTTGAGGGATCTTAATTCACCAGAGCTAACACAGGAACTGTGCACTAACAACTTGGCTGTTAAGAAAGCATACAAGTGGGTAGTCCACAATGACTGACACCAAAAGTGATATTAGATTTCAAATCCTCTAAAATCTAGCCTTAACCAACAAACTGGATGTTTGAATAAATCAGGTGCTAAGTCCTAACCAACATTGGGAAGTTATTTGAATTTTTAAAAAGAATCATCAGTTCCCGTTAGTTAAATATTTCAGAATCAAAGAATCATCATTTTTGGTTCTTCAAAGAAAATCAAATACCCACCAGTTCCAGATATTTCAAAAACCTTTTTAAAACCAGCATGTTTCATCAAAGAACTGGCAAAGATCTGACAGTTCTTTGGCTGGTTTTTTAAAACTTTTTCATAGTTTTGAGAACCATGGTCATATATCAAAATTGGTTATTTGAATTGTTAAGAACCATGGTCATATACCACATTTGGTTATTTGAATTTTTGAGAATCATGATCATATGCCAAATTTGTTATTTGAAATTTTGAGAACCAATGGGTATATGCCCAGGCTGATAAGTGACAAGTATCTATCCCTTGGTCTAAGAATCACCCAACACCGGTCCTAACTCCTAACCAGTGTTTGGTGGTTATTTAACTTGTAGTTAACCTCTGGTTATGGTTTTTCAAAAATTCAGAAATAAAACAACCTCCCAGTTTGGTCTTTAAAAACCCCCTCAAACAACCATTGGTCTTCATGAAACAAATGGAGAATAGTTGGCAGTTTAATTGAAGGTTATTTGATCAGTTCTTATTTCTTGAGAACTGTGGTTATATATCTGATCTGGTTATTTTGATTTTTTGAGAATTAGGGTTATATATCTTGAAGTAACCACAATTTCTGAAAAGCATCCAAAACTAGTCCTAACATTGAATTACAGTCACCCCATGATTGTTCAATAGTATTTGATGGGCCAAAGGCCAATAAAAGAGTAAAAGACATCTGAAGAATCTTTGGCAAGAACATGAAAAACTTTTACTGAAGGTTTGTATTTAAGTAGAACCAATAGTTTTCTCTTCAACTCATCTTTTGGCTTTCAATGCCCAACATTTCTCAAATATTTCAACCTTAGTGAGTGCCAAATTCAGCATCCAAGAACATGTAGTAGTGCACATATAGAACAATTGAACGGGTCCAATCCAAGTGTTTTGATACAATGAAAAACTATACAAATTCATTCGGAGCATTTCAAAGTAAAACAAGGTTTTATTATAGCCATGGAATGGGAATCACTCTCATGTCCTTATGGAAGATGTGCACATATACAAAATTATATTGATGGGTTGCGATGGACTATATATCACGAAACCATACGTGTAAAAAGAAAACAAAGAGACACTTTTCCACTAAAAGTTTGTTATCAAAGCAATATTGTGTCAAACCCACTTTGCAAAATATTTCTCACATCACTTTGTAACCTCCACAATGTCCAAAATTTGGAACTGAAGATCAATTGGGGGTTTATGAAGGGGTCAGACATGAAGATTCAAAGATGTCATTGGGTTATGAAGAAACACCACCTATCAACCCTAACTGCATTGGACAAACCTCCCCCAGGCCACAGCACCGATGAACTTTGTACACACCCTTCACTCACTCACCAACCCTCATGGGAAAGGGACTCGGATAAGTTAATTAAACAAATCATTTCCAAAATGTGTTTTGATGATGGGAATATGATTTCCGTTGCAACAAAGAATGAACCAACAGATACCAGCACACCATCCATTGGAAGCCAGTTATGAATGATTTGGTTGCGGATGAACCCCAACTCTGTTGACACCGGGTTGCACCTTGGTAACCTAACCAGCAAAGAACCTATCTCATATGTATATAGGTAGGCAGGATAATAGGCAACTAACAAGTAAGTATATCATATGCATACGGTTAGTACATGGGTAAGAGTTAGTGGGTTGTTAGTAGTTAGGAAGCAAATAAACAGAAATTGAGCCAACCAACCACCATGGTTACTTAGGGAACCGGAACTGGTTTTTTCTGAATGAAAAAATGTGTCCTGTTCATCCATCCATCCATCCATCCTTGATTTTTCCTGCTGGTTGTTGTTGATTCACTACAAGGGTCAGAGTGAACCCATGCAGGATGGATAGATGGGTGTGTGGACAAGAAACATCTTTTCATTGGTCACCCCAGCACAAGTGGATGAGAACAGAAGCAATATGGACAGGAAGGGAAAGTCTTTGTTGAGTCCAACACTTCTTGAAGCAACAGAAGTCCAACCCAAAAAATATTTTATTTTATTTTTAAAAACCACCCATGCAAACTAAAGAGTTAGTGAATACCTATATATCAATCTTGGTAAATGATCCCCCCTTATTTATCCCTCCCTGACACTACAGTTACAAACGGAACGAGAGGGTTAGTAATAAATTGGGGGGGGGGAGGAGGGAGGGGGTGTCAATTAGAGGGCTCTTGAAACAAGGTTAGCCTACAACAAACACTCTCATAATTCACTTGTCCTTTTGCTCTTGTGTCTGCAATTCTTTACATATGGAGACAAAGGAATACATATATTATAACATCCTTAAAGCCCCCAATGATGCCATTATTATGCTCTTTTTCTCTTATACCAATATGTTCTATTGTAGCCCAAAGAATAGAACAGAAAGGTTCCAGTTTACATCATGCTGAATGGATTACACTCAAAACCCAGGCACTAACTCCTACCAACAAATAGAATTGTTACATCTGATAATGCATTGGCCTTTGCACCGTCTGCCAACTACAGATTACACATGCAATACTACAATTCTAGGGTGAATCAGAACTTTCCATATTCACTTTCATTGAGCCTCAATAGTCCCTTCCTCACTTAAAGTCCATTCCCAACCAGAAACCCACTCTCACAACCACCTAGAAGTTTGCACAAGGTAGGAATGAGAGCTCAATCCCTCATGTTTCTAGCCCACAATTCCCAGATCTGCCCAACTCCAATGACGGCTCAATCCCTCATCTTTCCCAGCCACAGTTCCCAGATCTACCCAACTCCAAACAAGGGTCAAGTGAAGTTCCTACCTCCAACTCCAAATGAGGCTCATAAGTGTACTCTCACTCCCCTCAATAATTCACTCTCAGTAATTAGTTGTCTCTAGCACAGTTACTCTTGAGACATATGCCAATGAAAGACAGCTCTAAAATCTCCTCAACTCTTCGTCATGTTCACTATCAGCTCATTCTAACATTCTACCTAAAACCTTAAATCTCCAATGCAATTGAAACTTGGACACCAGAGTTAGCACCTAGAGCATTCAGCTCCTTGGTGCTTTAGAAACAACACAACAAAAATAACAATTCTTCTGGTCTAGAGTACTTAGCCTTCTTCCCCTCTTCCATGAGCAATCCTTCATTCCTTATAGCCAAAGCTCTGCAAGTTTCCTACCATCTTTAAGTCAATTGATGCCCAAGTACCTTGTTCCGCCATAAAGAGCAAGCAACAAAGTTGACAAGCATGCAAGCTCACCATCAAAACAAATTGACCAATTGTCAACCTTTCTTTAACCTTCGTGAATGTTGGCATTTGCACATATAATATTAAACCCAAAAAAAACTATTATTTGGAGCAAATCATGATCAACTTGATGGCTAGTGATCAAAGCTAACCAAAAGGCATCAAATCAGGGCAACATGTTGCACTTTTTTCTTTTTCTCCATCAAGTTCCTTTTAGGTCACATTATAGCCTACTTTCTCAAACCTATCAAGTCTTTTGTTTTCCCTCACACATTTGGGAATAAAACTTATGTTTGTTTGTTAGTTCTACCCATAGATAAAAGACTGGGGGGTAGTAACTAGTAACCAATGTTGGCCAGTTATCCCCCTTCCCTCTCACAAATAACCAACTAATTCAATTCAGTTCTCAAATTGAAAATTAGTTATCCCCATTTCCTTTCACAAATAACCAACTAATTTACTTAAGTTCTCAAATTGAAAATTAGTGGACATCACATTATGTGACACCAACCTTGAAAATTGACCCATCAATTCACATACTGCAAAAACCATATTGGAATTTTTTTTTTAAGTATTTACATTATAGGGTGAATGCTTAGTTGAGTGGCTCATTTTTCATGTCACAATGGTCATTTCTGCAGCGTGCATTATGTTTAAATGCTTATAATGAATGAAATAATTGTAAATTTGTCAATTGAAATTTGATAATACATTAACATGATGATCATGAACACATTTGCAAAAATATATATATAATTCATTATCAATAGTGTACTTTTGAAATTAAAAAATATGAATTAGTTGATTAACTGGATTGTTAATAATTTGAAATTTTCATATTAAATTTCATTCTAAATTTTTTATAGTGACTAAGTATGCCTTTAAGAATGAAATAATAAAATTAGAGTTGAAATCTTTTTCCTTAAAACCTTCACCAAATGGTAACTATGGACATTTGAAAGGTCAAAATTGGACTTGGACCTAATTGTCAAAAGTCTTTTTGAAATGGAATTTTTGGATTTCTTTTTAAACTTCTGCCTAATGAACATGTTCTTAAAATCTTTACATTGTCTTTCATTCATATGGATTTTGTAAATATTTTTTGTAACATTTCCCAATGACATCCACCATGACAAATGACATTAACAACTTTTGATATAGGTTTTGACCTCGGTTTAGGAGGATTAATAAATGGGTGAACATTTGCCAATGAAAGATTATAATATTATTACAAATTAACAACCATATCCATTTGATCACTTATTAAAAAATAGTTATGGAATTTTATGGAATTTTTATCTCCCAAAAATGAGCCATTCAACCATGCATTCACCCTATAGGTTACAAAGTTATACAAGGGATTTGAGTAAGAAGTTGTTCAAGGTGTGAAATGTGACGGCTAGATTAGGGTTTTGAATTTTTGTTACAATGAATGTTAATTGTTTGTCCCCCAAATATAAAAAACTTCATTTATATGTGTTTGTTTTCTTCAATCCTTTTTCCATTGAACTTATATTGAAAAGTTTTGCTTAAGGTTCTTATGTCTTGTAATTATTTTTTCTCTCCATTTTGTTTTAAGGTTCTTTTTTAATTGCTCCTTTCTTATTTCATTGTTGTTGGTTTTTCTTTGTGTTGCTATTCCCTAGTTGCATTACTATTCTTTTGTGTCATTATTCCTTCATGTTTATTCATGCTACTACATTTTTATGTTATTACTTTGTTGCCCCACTATTCTTTCTGTATTATTATTTGTCATCAATTATTATTAACACGACCTTTTAGGTACCATGTTTGGCCTATGCACCTTCATGTTCCATCGCTATTCTTTCTTCTTTTTCTATTAATATTGTTATGTGTTTTATGTTAGTACTTCCCCTTATTTTGCCATGTGCAAGTTATAGGTGCAAAGATAAAAGCTCACAAGTAATAAAATCCCTCTAGGTAAGTTTTTTTCTTGTTTATCTTTCTTTTGTTCTAGTTTATTTCACTTTTATTCTTTTGTTTTTTCTTTTTTTTGCATGTTTTGCACTATTGTGAAAGGAGAAAATATGAATAAATGATTTTGTAAATGCTTGCACATTTGGATTTTGGCAATGTTTTGATAGATCATAGAGTTGTTTGATTTTTCTATCCATTGTTCGAACAAAATTCTCTTGTGAACATTGAAAATGGAACAATCGTGTCAAAACAAAAACAAACTAAATGATAATGGATGTGAAATATTCATGAATGATGTTGTAATGGAAAAGAGGCAATGGAAGAACAATTTGAAGATCTTGAAAGCTTACAAACATAAGTTAACAAGAGAAAATAATTAAAGAAAAAAATGAAAACTTTGCATTTCAAATAAATAAGTGGAAGTCCCAAAATAGGCATGCATTGTGTTGATCATTTTATTGTGTAAATGACAACAATGGAATTTTTGTTAATTGCCTTTAAACCATGAGATGTATTATTTGTTACAATAGTTTGGTAGTCTTGATTTTATATCCAAAACTCAAGCAAGAAAAGGTTTTATTTTATACAATAGAACAAATGGAAGAATTACATTGAAAACACACATGCCTATAAACTGTTCTATCATTGCAAAAATGTTTGAGGAGAAAGTAAATAGTCCCCTTAGAGGAGAAGTGAAGAAATTACTTGCTAAAAAGATACCTAGTTTGTTTTGCGATTCAATTTTTAATTTTTTACTTGTAAACAACCTTTCAAAAAAATGGTGTGTAATAGAAGCAATTTGTGGAAAATTTGGGCTTTTTAAAGGCCAAGAATCATTTGCCCATGCAATTTGTGGAAAGCTAATGGTTGAAACATTTCAATATGTACTTGTGCACAAGAGTTGTTTTGTCTTCCAAAAAATAGATTTCATGGGATTTTGCCCAAATTAATGGAAAAAAACAAAGAAATTGTGTGTCTTACCATCTTTGGTAGAATGTCATTCTATAATCACCAGCTTTGACCTCTAGATGTCAAAAGGTGACCATGATATTTTCACATTTATGATTTTTTAAAGGTTTAATTGGCAACAAAAACATAAATAATGATTGGACTATCTAAAATCACATATATTATTAACTAATCTTTGGCCAAGAATATGATTGAGTTGTTGGAAAAACATGACTTGAAGAATAAAATAATTGCTTATGTGAAAGATGAATAATCTAATCTAAATGACTGCTACTTTAAGGTTAGTAAAAAGTTGTGACATTTGGGTTTGGAGGAAAATTTTCAAGGTATTTCAAAGTTGAAATCAAATCTCACAAAAAAAAATTCACATCTTTTTTTTCCTTTACAAATTTGCTAATAAAATTGTATTATTTGAAGAAGCTTTACAATTCAACAATGTTATTTTACTTTGTTACAACAAATAAAATGATGTGAGGATAATTACTTGAATTCCACCTCCTTTAACATGGCACATTTGCTTTGCCAAATTGTTGTTAATTGCATTTTTCATATTGTATCTATTTGTGTTTTAAAGCAATCTAGGGGTCATTGGTTAATAAGTGATGCATTACATTCAACCATATCCATGAATGTGAGATTGAGAGGAAACCTTGGAATTCCACCTTCTTCTCAAAACCTAATGGAAGAGCATTTGGTGTTGCTCTTGAATTAATTTGTTTGGCTTTTAACATTAGAAAGGAGGTTTGTGATATTTTGGATTATTTTCTTTTCTTTTGAAGGAAATATGAAAAAAAAACTATTAATATGTTGCCCTTATCATGTTGGATCTTAAGTTTATGAGTCTTCACTTACTATTTTTATTTATTGACCATGAATAAGGTGTATTGAAGAATAGCATACAAGGTCTTTATCTTCTATGTTTCAAAAATGTCATCATCATTTGCATTCATTGGTTGAATTTGAAAGTGACATAATTAGCCAAAAAGTGGATGAGGATTGTAACATGGATATCTTTGAAAAGATGACAAGGACAAGTGAGCCAACAAAAAAGCTTGTCAAAAGAACACTCTTGATTTTCAAGCGGTTTCAAATGAATGGCAAAGATATCAAATGTTTTTTCCAAGGGTTAGAGAATCATAAACTATGTTTCCTATTGTTGCAATTTTGGCCTATCAAATACTAAAGATTGTTGACTCAAAAATTGAAACAAATAGGATCTTTTCTTTAATTAGAATACATAGTAATATGAGGAAATGTCATTTATAATCAGACAATTTAAATGATTTGAGTTTTGAACAAAAATTGGCCCAATGACTCTAGGGTTGGTTGTAAATCCCATTCTAGTTTAACGAAGTCCATTGGGATATATGCATACTTAGAAAAGTTTGAAGGAGCTTTTGAAAAGGATAAAGTTTTGGACTAAAAAAATGTTGTAAATTTTTTTATCATTTTTAATTTTATTTCTATTTTTCAAGAATTTCCTAATTTGAGAAGTAAAATATTTTCTTTTAATTAATGAAATTTGAAATCTAGGTTGTGAAGACTAGACAAGAAAACCAAATGTTATTAAATTTGTGAAACTAGCACCCTTGAAAATCAATTTATTATGAATAAAACAAATCCTACTACTTTAGTTGATTTTCAACTACCCCAAACTATTTATTAAAAAACCTAGGTCAATTCTCATAAACCACTTTCAAATTTTATAATTGACAATTCTCTTAAAAAAATGAGAACCATCCAACATTGATAATAAATACTAACTACACATTGGTATAGGACTTGGCCATAAAATTTTGTATGAAACATGACCCAAATTCCAATGTGTAAGTGACATTTGAAATATTATGTGTGCATATGGTGAATGGGCATGTGTTTGAAGTGCATGCATCACAATGATAAGTTATATATCTAGTAAGGGAAATATTTAGTTTGAAGTTTGAACATACTATAAAAGGCATCATTCCTAGATGAGTTTTTTGTTCAATTAGTTTTTGATCATTTTTTCATTTCCTTTTGTGAATATTCTTATTTAAATGAGAATATTTTTGTATTTGTGTATACCTATATGTTTTTGCTTGTGTGTGTGTGTTTTTTGTGAGTGGTGAGATATTGGCCACCATTTGCATGGACATTCCAAAAGGGCCAATGGAATAACTATAGTATTTGCCTTTGGCCTACCTTTCATAGTTTATGGAGTAGAACTATGGACAATGGAAAATAACATAAAGGGTCTTACAATTATGGACAAATTTGGGAAACAACATTGGGAACTTGATGGGAATTAGTTGAAAACAATATGGAACACATTGAAAATATTAAAAATTCAATTTTTTTCCAAACCCACCTTTGGGAAAAAAATAAATTGTCCTATCTGGGTGTGTGTTGGTTCACTTCATTGATACATGGAAATGTGTTTTTTTTTTGTGCATGTAATTTCTATTATGGATTGTGCTGCTTCACCATTTTTGGCCTAGGTTAATGGGTGCCTATGTGTTGAATTTTACCTTGGTTTTCCCAATGTGTTCCCACCAAGTTCTCAATGGGTTCCCAATAACACCTCACCTTGTCCCATATGATTTGACTAACCATTCTTTTCTTGGAATGTACATAGGTGGCCGAGAAATGGGACTTTGACATTTGGAATGACTAATTGTATTGAGAGACTCCAAAGTTTCAAAACTTTTTTGTGATGTGTCAGTCAAAGAAGCACATTGCAAATAAAAAATTGTGAACTTGAAAGGCAACCGCCAACTAGTCAACATGGATCACATTACCTATTGAATAAGGGAGTTGGCGAAGAGGAAGGGGTAGGATTTTTATTGAACTAACCCATTGCATATTCCTTATTTCAATATGCAAAGCTTGGTTTACTAACCTCCTCAAACATAAAACCTTGACCTAATTTTTCTTTTGTAATTGCAATCACCTTACAAACCATAATCTTTTTTTTTGCTTCCAAGATGCTTTACAAATCCATAAGGCACCTCCAAGGTGGCAACTACAAATTATGTTTATTTTTTATGTTGAAGAAGTGTAAATCATATGGAGGAGTTAAATTGTTCTCAAGCTTGGGAACTTGAGCTACCACCTTTGCTACCACTCTCTTGAACAGTACAACCCTTTTTGGACCCAACCCTTAAATCACCCCAAACATTCGTCTAACCATGACAACAAGACTTATATAGTACATTTGAAAGTCACATTCTACACATACGTTGTGTGTTGGGTAATTTGGAAAACATGAATTTAGAATGCATCATATGTGATTCTTCATCCAAAGTACCAATTTGCATTATTTTTGTTGGATGGGCAATTTTGGATAGTCCTCACTTTTTTTTGTTTGGCCATTTTTTATTCATGTGACAAATCATATAGGGGCAAAACACAACCTTGATTCATGTGTCATGCTATGGCTATGGATTAGAGGCTAAAGCTAATGTGTCCATGCAAAATATTCATAGCTTCAACAACAACATTAGACCAATGTGGTAGTAAATTCTCCTAGTCATAGGATCAAGATCAAATTAAACAATCCAATTTGTTGATGGATCTTTAAACCCTACCATGCATTCACACTCCCTTCCCATTCTTGTTTATAATTGTGTTGAGTGTTTTTTCTTGTCAATTTTGTGATGTAGCCATAGTGGCAATCAACTATTTTAAAATAACTAAATTTGGTTATACACCATATATGAATTTTTATATGAAATGATCTTTCTATATTATTATTTTTTGATGATTTGGAATTTTCTTTTCGTGGAATTCGGTGAATTGGGCCATTTTTGTCACAAAAATCCCTTTACATAAGTTGGAATAATATTTTTGAGGTTGAAATTTGGAAAACATCCACCAATAAAGAAATCAATGCTTGTGGTTTTGTCTTGCATTTATGTAGTTTTTATATTGACTATCTTCAATCTCTACCATGTTTTCTATTTGTGCATCTATTTTCATATCATAGAACATTGGTCACAAGTTTATCTTGTATGTTCATTGAGGTTCATGGTGGTTTCTTGTGAAAATTCATTGAGGATTTTGTCTCCACACATGGAACTCCAATGTCACCTTAGCCCATGTGAAGCGGTAAGATTAGTTTTTTATGCTCCTAAAGCTAAAACTAGAAATCTCAAGAATGGAGGATATTTTCCTTAGCCAATTTCACAAATTGAAATGTGGCTAGCCCATTACATTTGTCATTCTTGTGGTTCTACCAACTAAGCAAGATCTCTAAATAGGTGAAATAAACCCTAGAAGGTCCAATTTCTCACATGATGTGAAGGTCATATTATGCACCCATATTTGATCTAATGCAAACCCTTTTGATGGAGATCATTATGTGTCATTGTTGTTTATTTACACCAAACATGTTGTCTTCCACACAAAATATATTGATGGGTGAGAACCTTGTCAAATTGAAGCATTCTAACAAAACCCAAGGCAAAAAAGGTTAGGATGTGTTAACACCTTGTGAATTACATGTTTTACTTTAGGTCAATTTCATCATTATATAATCTATAAAAAAATGAAATGAATTTTCATGAAAATATGAAATTAAGGTGTGAAAAATAATCACAATTATCAAAGGCTACAATCTGTATAATTTCACTCCTCAAATAACAGTATCAAATTAAATCATGAAAATTTATAGATTAATTTTTTTTTTAAAAACAAATTTCCCAAAAAACTATTATGTCTTGTCAACGTGGAAGTTGGCCTTAGGCTACATTATTTGGCCAAGGGTTGTAGTTCACATAAAGTTGAAAAATTTACTCAACTTAACAACATACAATAAAAGATTATATCTATCCTCAATGTCATATGTTCTTGCTTCAATGTTTTTGCAAGTGATGGTGAGACTAGTTCGCTTGTGCATAAGAAAAAGTTAGTTACTCAAATAGGTGTAGAGAGTTGTAGGGGAAAGAGGTTTAGAAAGTTGTAAAGGAACTTTGAATGGATGTAAGAAGAATGGATTTTTTAAAAAAAATTGTGCCAATTTTAAGGAAGGTGCCATTGGAACACCTATATGCTTGAAGCACAAGCTTTAATCGAAAAATTGGTTTGATTTGTTTTGAGTTTGCAAGTAGGATTTCAACTTTGAAAATCCCTAAGGGGTTTTGAAATTTAGTAATCTCCATTTTATTTGTTTTAAGTTGTTATACTTTCAACCCTCAAAACCTTAATGGGGGAGGTTTATAATTCTTTTGGTGATTTTCATTTGATTTTTTTATAGTTTGTTGTTATCTTTTCAATCTTCAAAACCCTTGGGGGGGGGGGGTTCTCTTGGTGATCTTCATTTGATTCATTATGAGTGTGTTGCCATTTAGGGATCTAATTTGATTTTTTCAGGTTTTGTGAATGTGATTTTGATTTTTAAAACCCTCTTACAAGTATGCATGACCATTTGGGGGGTTTAATTTGACCTCATTAGTTCAATTGGTGTCATTAGTTTTTCAAACCCTTATATAAGTGTGCCTTACCATTTGGGGGGTTCAATTGGATTTCATTAAGTTCTATGGGTGAATGTCGATTTGTTAGAATGAGTCAAAAATATTGTCCAATGTAACTTCCTATAATGTTTTGGGTGGAAAATGCATAGGAACATTTCCAATAAAATGTATAATTGATTTGAATTTAAAATATTTTTAAGCATAAAAAATACATAAATATTTCAAAAGATGAAATGCATGTGACTAATTATACATGGTATTTCAATAATATTTTATGCAAATTTTTAGTTTGTCCAAAATTGCACATGTGTTGTTCTTCACATGATATCTTTTTAAATTCCAAAAATATTTGTGTACAAATCAAATTATTGATAAGTAACACCTGTGTGAATCTTTTGGTAATTGAATTGGCTCCAATAGAATTATGAACATTACGATGTGTGGAAATGGACACATTTTTAAACATATTCCATTTTTTAAATTACCATTTTTTAAAACTATGGCATTGACCTATTATTGTATGTTCAAATTGATTTGCATTAGTGTCTTATAAAGTTTTTGAATGAAAATTATAATGATTGAATCACACAATGATCATTCAATTGGCTTCTGTGTGGTATTTCCATAATTATGTGATGAATACTATGGAATACCTACTAGATTTAATAAGTGGCACCATGTGTCTAAAGTCTTGAATTGTTTATGTATTTTTCCCCCAATTGATGACTATATAAAATACAAGTTATGTGGATTGTATTAACAATACTTCTTTCCCAATTTGACCTCTATTTTGAAACCATTTTACAACCAACCCATGGGAATTCCAAAATACAAAACCACTAAATACTTATCATTTTTGAGTCACTTTAACAAACTAACACCTGAATGTGATTTTGATCTTCAAAACTCTTCTATATGAGTATGCCTTACCATTTGTTGGCACCAATTTGATTTCATTATCTTTTACAAATGTGATTCTGTTTCCCAAAACTTTTCAACAAGTCAACAGTTTCATTGGGGTTTCAATTTGACATCATCAAGTTTTGAGGGTGTGATTTTCATCATCAAAACCCATTGATGATGCATTTTGGTTTTGTAACTACGAAATTTAATGTGTGTGATTTGGAAATCCAAAGACAATTTTGGTGAATAATGATTTGAAAATCTAGAGATTATTTTAATTGCTTGTTTATGTTTAAGTGTGAATCTTTTGTGTGTGTAGGTTCTTTTTTTAAGGAATGGCAAGCTTTTTATAAGTTGATGAATTCATGTCACAAATTCAACAATTATAGTTTATTGTTTTGCACAAACAAAAACAAGCCCATAGAAAGAAGGTGCCTTGACAAATTGTGGTGTTTCTACAACTTAACACATTAATAATTTCATATAACATACAATTTGCTACCTACAACATTGACACTTGAAACAAAATGATCTAATCGATTTTGGTTGTAATGTGAAAAATAATCTATGAAGATAACCAAAAATTTTACACTAAATTACAATTTACAAAGGAGACATTGAAGGATCACATGCATGACACCTTGAAGGAGTTGAAGATGGTCATTCAAATAAAGAGGGATCTAATAGGGCAACTATGTAATGTGACAAAATATTTAACTGTTTGAAAGTCACATATGAACACACCATAATAAACATGTTGAAAAGGTGGCAAAATTTCATTGAACAAATACGTGTGTCCTCCACCCCATATCCTATGCCTAGTTCTAGTAGTTTGTTTGATTTAGATGGACTTCACATTGTCACTATTATTTTTAACCTTTACACTTTATAACTATTCCAAATGAGAGGCAAGCTTTAGGTGAGAAGCCCATGATCATGACTAAAGTGAGATGTTGGTGGTGCAATTCAAGAACATGGCAAGTATGGTAACTTGTTTGTCCTCTACTTATGATGTTTATGATAAGTTCCCAATAGGCAATATGGACATCAATGGTGAAACAAATAACAAAGTGAAAATAAACAACTTGAAGTTAATTAAAAATTTAATAATTATATTAGAAAAGAAGCTTAAAACAAAGGTTAAGATAGTTTTGGACTTATAGCTAGAAGTCCCCAACCCATCCTTGTGTAATTGGGTTCAAATTATGTTATCTAATGACCTTATATGTGAAGTCCATGCATATCCAATGTAAGAAAATAATGAACAAAATTGCAACTTACAACAAATGTATAAATATTGGTTTTGTTGAATTGAACCTCTTCATGAAACATCTAGTGCATTTTCTCTTAAGCTTACTAATTCCCCACTCTACTTGTACTTTAAACCTCGCATTCTTATTGTAGGTCCAAATTGCCCAATTTAAAAAGTTAACCCTTAAAAGCTGAACCCCAAAAAATAAATCCTAAAAATTAAAATCTAAACATTGACCCTAAAAAACCAAAACCTAAAACCCTAGAAACTTTAAACCCTAACCTTAAAAGGTAAAACTTTAAACCCTAATCTTGAAAGATAAAACCTAAAACCTAATCCTAAAAACACCAACCCTAAAAACTTAAACCTCAAAATCTTAAAATCTAAACCTTAAAACTCCAAGCTTACAAGTCTACAACTTAAAAGTGCATATAGCCTATACTTATGTTGAGTAGCCCACGCTTGAAAAAAAATGGTTCTTGGCACCCTTTTTTGGATCCCTTGTTGAGTTTTTGTATTTGGTTTTCACTTTCTGGGACTTTGAGGATAACCTCAAACTTGGCATGAAGAAAGAAATAGGGTGACAAGAGTGTGTGAAAGTAAGGGTTGACATGGTATGACATTTGGATATCTCTGATATAAAAAACCTATGCATTGTGGAAGGTTGAGATTATTTTTAGTTGTTTACAATTGGTAAACTCTATTTTGCCGATAATGATGAGAAGGGGTTGCATGATGAAGTAAGAAAGCTATGGTGATTTTGTGGTCAGTTTATGGGCAGATGTCAAACAATGTTCAATCTAGGTCAAATATTTCTATAGATGATACTACAAATATTGTAGAATGTGTTGAGTACATGTAGGTCAAGCTGATCAAATGGCGCATAAAATTTTTGGCCATTCCAAATTCAACATGCAAATGTTTATTCATACAATTTGCAAGATTATGGGGGACATGATATTGATCTACATGGTAAGAGAATCAAGGAAACAACTTTCCAATTTGCACCCCATAAATCTTCTACTATGACAGTGCTGCATAATTGTAAACAACCAATTACTTCATCAATCTAGAATTATATTGATAAGTTGTTTTGTCACAAAACTTATGCTATGTAAGCTCAACAAGATTTCTACACTATATGTTCATCTACCTTGCATATTAGAAAAAACTGGGAGCTCGGACATTTGGGTCAAATGTCATTTAAGGGTGAACATATGATGATCCCTGAATCTTTTTGGGCTACAAGTTGAAGAGGTGTGTGCTTGTTCTTTTCTTCTTCCTAGGAAAACCAAATAACAGACTTGGGTTTTCTAAATTTTTACAATTATACATAGCCAAAGAACATATGTTGTTTTATGCAAATGCTAGAGTTATGTGCATCTAGTACATGAAAATTCAAGAGTCCTTTGAAGTCCACCGTGCAATGGGGACCTTTCTTGGTCTTTGCATCCACAATTTTGTTTGAAGGAAAACAAAGGACAGAAGCACACACATGCACAATGGGCAGGCATTAAAGGCGCCCCATGAAGCTTTGGCACACTTGAAGAATTTTTTAATATTGTTGTCTACACCAACCACTTCCTGTTTTTCCTTCCATTTGTTGCTTGCTCTCCTCACACATCATGAGATTCCCCCCATTTACTCTTCCACCACACACCCCAACACTTTCTCTCTTACTATTAGCCGTCTTCTAGTTCCTTTCCCAGTTATTCATCCACTTTGAACACAACAGCTTACTACTCACGACAGGCAACTTCAGGTGATGTTGTCACAAATTATGATTTAATAATAGGTACCCATCCGGCTTCCACCTCTTCAGTTTCTCCCACGATCACTGTGGACAGGCTTTTTATTTTTGTTTTCGTGTGGGCTTGTGCCCCCTTTGAGTGATGAAAAGCTTCATGACACGTGCAACTCAGTTGTTATCAGAACATACAACTGAGTAGTGATCAGAACTCGTGAACCTGTTTGGCATTTTTGTATGTTATTGTTCCTTTGTACAAATTTTCGTTTGGTTTTGGAAGCAATAGAAAGGAACTCATGATATAATGTGTGTTGAACAGGAATGAAGATATAGTTTCAGGTCAGCAATTTGGACCTATGGTTTTGATTGTACAATGTTTACATTGTAGATATTCTATGGTTTTGATGAAGGAGGTTTTCATTGGATCTAAGGTTTTGCCGTACAATGTTTTCCTTAGTGTTTCACCTCATTTGTTTGTTTGTTTCAGGCTTTGAAGAGGATTTTGTGTATTTGTTTGGATCTGTTAACTTGTCAGTGGAATTCTTTGCCATTTTGCACCTGATTAAGTTAAATTGGGAGAAAGTATGACAAGTTACACAACTATGCAATGAGTGCAACATGATTGCTCTGCACAGCCTGATCTGTTTGCAGGCAAGAAGGAGGAGTGGGTGTCTTATCCACGGTAACTAACTTCTATTGATTCCCTCCTGCCAGTACTTAATTAAGCAATTTTTTATGGCAGGATTTGCATCCCAACATATGCTGTTTGTTCAACTGTAACTTGGATTTGATCATGATTCTTTGGGATCACTTTGCTTGAGCCTAGAACATAGTAACACAAAACCCACTTTTGTTCAACTGTAGCTTCTATTTGAAATGTGATTATTCTTGACATTGGGTACTCTTTTCTTTTCTTTTTTTCAATTTTGTGATGTAGCCAGCCACACTGGCAATCATCCACAAGAGAAATTAGCCAATTTTGGTTTACAGTTCACAAAAGAAAGTAGAAAAATAATTTGAGAAACATGTTGTATTTTGGCAACTTGCTGGGCCCTAGTATCTAAACTCAAAACATGGCAAATTCAGAAAAAATTTTTGTTGAAAACTATTTGTATGAGTCGCCCTAGATTTTTTTCGTTGCCAAGTTGTGAAAATGCACCATACAAGAAAACACTGAGATTTGTGATTAAGCCTTTCACTTGCCTAGAAAGTAAGTCACAAAAAAATGCTTTTTTCAATGCTTTTTTTTCTCTAGAAAGGAGGGGGGAAAGCCCAAGCAGCCTTTTTTTCACTGGTGAAATTTTGCCCAAAAAAATTAGGAATTCAAAATTCAAGAATGAAGTGATTATGGGGGGTTCCAATAGCCAGAAGTTAGGAAAAGCTACGTAAATAATGCAAGATTTAGATTTGGTTTTCAGTTTTTAGCCAAAAATATAGAACGATGATTAAACATTTGTGCATATATCTACTTTATACCCAGATTTGGCTAAATATTCCTTAGGATGATTGCCACTTTACCCACATCAAAAAACAATTCCTTACAAAAACACCAAGTTATGGTTGCCCAAGTTCTATTCCTGCAGGATATCGGCCACAGTGAACCAGCACCCAGCAGCGCACCATGAAGGATGAATCATGGTAAGTGGTCAGGAAACAGTTTTCTGTTGGCTTTCAGTTCCCAAGCTAACCATGGTGGTTAGCTCAGTTACTTTTTATTTTATTTAAAACCTACCTACTAACCACCCGCAAGCAGGTTGTTAGTAGGTAGGTAGTAAAAACAGCCCTTACATATCTAAAAACCATTCACTTATCTAGCAGTTACCTATTTTCCTACCTACCTACTTATGTATGAGACCTATTCCCTACAGAAAATCGGTTACGAAGATGAAACCAAATATTTAGCGGTGTTGAGGTTCATCCACAACTGAGTAATAACAGGCATCCAGTGGATGCTATGCTGGTGGGTGCTGGTTCATTGTGGCTGTGATTTTGGTTATGGTTTGTTGGATGATAAATATATATTGGTCTAGAAGTATGAGGAACAAATTTGTCCTACTAGCCTGATGTGGGAAATACCTAGTTTAGTGGGTGGTATTGCTTAACCAAGGGCTGACAGAGTGGTCGGTAGTGCAGGTAATGCAAAAGCTGAAAGCAAAAGATATTTTAAGTAAAGAGCTGATGAATGCTATTCAAATTTGCAGTTGCAACTTACTACTGCTTTATTATATCTCTGCTCTTTTTTGGGGCTTATTTTCAGACATAGAACTAACACTAGTTAGTTCTTCAGAAAGCACTTCCAAGAATAGCCACCAAAAAAATTGGTTTGACCTTCCAATGCTAGTAGTAGCCTCCATAGGGTTTGGGGTACAAATGCCTTCCATGGTGCCACATTTGCAACATTTGTTAGGGTTTTTGGTGAGGGGTTTTCAAGGTTTAGGGGTGTCTCTTCTGAGATTTTCCTCATTTTCTGTGCTTTTTTTTCTAACACGGGCATGACTTCCAAGATAGGCAACATGAAGGGGAAATTTTTTAAAGTGGGTTTTGTATTTCAAACATGGAAGGCTAGAAAGAACAAGGGCCCTGAAATTAAATGTGCAAGAGAAAAATAATGGCATTGTGGGAATATTAGCCAGGTATTTTGTGATTATCTTTGTCATGGTTACCATTCTTTTGTCAGAAAAGTTAACTAATGTGGAATGGAAAATCTGAATATTAGGCTTCAGACTTTCTTTTTGGTGCAAAACTTTGCACTATTGTGAAAACTTTTATTTTTTAATTCAAAAAATCTTTTAAAATTCACCTAACTTCTATACCAACTTCAAGTAGGTTGCCAAAAATATATAAGGATGTTTAAATGTTTTCCTTTCATATTTTTTTCATAGCTAAATTTGAAAATACCAGCTTATGGGGAAATTGGGGGAAAGCGCACACACACACACACATTGGTAGGTTCATATTGTAGCTGGGTTTTTATCTAGTTTCGTAAATGAAAACATGTAATTATGGAATTTGTGTCATTTTAGTTCAAATGGTGATAAAACTTCATGTAGGAAATATTTTAATTTAAAATCAAAAAATTAATGAACAAATATTTAATTTTTTTAATGCACATATGATGTCTAAACAATGTTTGTGGCCTTTGGTGATAGATGTAATGGTCATGTGCATTTCTCCTTTGAAACTTTCACTTTATAAGGATTGTTCAACAACTCCATATAAGCCTCCCCTTGAACACTTGAATATCTAGAGCATTTCATGGGTGTGTTGCATTACATAAATAACTTATATTCTTGATCATAAAAGTCTTAATGAAAATACTTAACTAAGTCTTCATTGAATCACTCTTGTTTACATATTTGAAGAAAGGGAATACTTGTATTTATACATGTAAGCTTAATTCGCATTTATCACCAATCAGGCTAGTTGGCTTCAACTATGCTTGTTATTTTCTTAATTATTAATGAATAAATACATATCCATTTTAGAAGCAAATGAAAATGGATACAATTTTAACAAAAAATAGCAAATCTCAGAGATGGAAGTTCTTGTCCATAATCTTTGGGTTTTAAACTAGATTTGGTTTTAGACTTCCACATTAAAAGTGGATATGGTTTCATTGTGGAAGGCCTTAACCTAATCACCCCTAGTAGTTGGGAACTATGTCTCAAGAAGCTAGTCCGTTCTCGCAATGTTGCCACCATCACCAACAACAACACCCTAAAGTGCAACATTTTTGCCATATTGGTGTCTAGCTCTTTTACTAAAGATTGATATAATTTATTCCTCTTGTAGTTGAAATTGCCTAAATTTTCTTCTTCATGCATGTTGTCATGTAGTTCCTGTCAATTATGTAAAATGCAATGAGTGTACACAACTCTTTGTTGTGCTTGAAAACTAAATAACCATTCCTAAGTTGAAATCATTCTATTTGTTTTGTTGAAGTTTTGTGAAACTTACAAGTTACAATTGTGAACAGTGTATTATAATTTATGTGCTTGTGGATTTGTCGAAGGTAATGGGGGTGGTCATTTCAACTTTGAATAATGGCAAGATTATGAATCTAAAAAGGTTATAGATGGGATTTGATTTGAGATTTTGCAAGGTGACTACAAATGGGATTTCATTTTGGATTTCCAAAATGAAACTCAAGGTGAATTCCTTTAACCTTAATCCCACAATCCACTTTGCAAGTTGTTGGGTGATTTGGTTTGTTATACAAGTTTAAGGTCAAATGGAGCTTTGTAATAAAACCAGAATGTTTTTCTATGTTTTCTTCATTTGTATTTTTCTAAGTTTTATTCTTCTCCTTATCAAAACCTTTCATGATGTTTTCATCTTTTTTTTCACTTGCTTTTATCTTTAATATGTCTTTCTTTTAGTTATAAATTTTTTAACTTACTTTCTTTTCAAGTCTATAACACTATGGTTTGCAAAACTATTTTTCTTGGTGTCTTGATTGCAATCTTGAACTTTATTCTAGATTTTTCCATGATTGCCATGTCTTTTATTATTTTATAATATTTTATTTCCTCTATGAATCTTAATATTACCATGCCATTGTGCAATGTATTAGATTTTAATACGACCCCAAGGTCATATTATTCCTTTAATGGGCCAAAATCACCTATGGTTTTGGTTTCAATTCCTAGAGTTTATAATTAGTATAGTAAAAACAACCAAGTTCATAGAAATTTAAATCCATAATTTTGACTCTATGATTCATCCCTTGAATCACTTTGTGATTTACAATCCCTTAAATCTGTTCATAAAGGTGATATTTTCATATGTGAGTTCATAGTCACAATGAATGTATGTTAAAGTTAATTGTACATTATGTATTGTGATATCACCTTATCATTCCAAGGGATGAATTATGGTCCTTTTGTGGACTATTATAAGGTGACCATAGTCAAATCCATATGAAATGGATTACTAACTACAATACGAATTGCAATGAACATCTTGTCTTTGTTATTGATGATGAGAAGCTGTGGGTTCACTAAAGTGCCCAAATATAAGGCCTCAATTGTTGGTCACACGAACAACATTTGCAACTATGTGTGAAAGTTGATGCAAAGGTAAATTCTTGACCCCCTTTGATTTTCTCCTTCCATTTTACCTCTATTTTCTAAGGTCTAGCGATGAACATGAAAGTTTTTTTTCAAACCTCAATTGTGTAGCTTACAAATTTGGACATTGATGATCTTCCACCATTTTTTTTGTTAATTGTTTTGTTTTGTGTTGGATGGCTAAGACTACATAGTAAGGCCTAATGGTAAAATTGAATGCACAATTTCTTGAGCAAGTAATCATGGATGCTACAAGGATTGTTTATCCCCAATATTGGTTACAAGTAGACAATGAGGCAACATTTCTTTGACATTTGGAAATCTTGAAATTTTTTTATTGGAACCCTCGTCCATGTGGAGAAGTGAAGGAGTGGAAATTTACCCGTATGGTTTTTGCCATTGTTTTCAGCTAAAATTTGGATGCTCAACAAGGTTTGTTTAAGTTGACCATGAAATCCAATGCATTTCAAAGCATGGTTTAATTCACGGTCTTTGCATTCAACAAAGTTAACCCTATCTTTATTAATTTTCTCACACATATGTGGTGAATGATTGATGCATCGCAATTGTTGTCCCATGTTTTTCCTAAATACTTAAAGGTGACAAATATTGCTATGGTGCATATGCTTGGTTTTGTTAAGGACAAAAGGTGTTTCAATTCTATTGCTTTCTTGAGAAACAAAGTGTGCAATCATTTGAATAATCATCTACAATTAATTGTTGAATCTGTGCACCTTAGTTTTTCACACTTGGCACCTTTCCATACAAGGCTACCTATGAGATGTGGTCTAAATTTCAAGTAACAAATACTTGGGGACAATACACTTGAATTTTGTTACTAGGTTTGTGCCCTTCTTTTCAATTGCATGTTAATGAATAACACTTCTTTAGCTTAGGATTACGGCTAGATTATTTGCTAATATCCCATACATATAGCCATATAGCAATGGATTTGGGACTTTAATAACCAAAGGATGTAGCTAGAGCAATGGGGTTAATAGCTACCATGGACTATGCGGCCTTCTCCTTAATCTCCCAAGTGAATTTTTTAATGAAAATGGCCTATGCCAGATAATTATTGGCAACACTTCTCTATCTTCACCACATGTGCTTTCTATTGCTGAAATGTTTTGTCTCTTATGCCACAACCCAAATTTGGGGAAAAAAGAAAAAAGGGCTGGTTGGCATTCTTATGGTGAACATCTTTTGCAAGTCTTGTCATATGCAACCCACAACTACCTGTAAGATGAATTGCAGGCTCATAGCCTCAACACTTTGACCAAGCTGTTGTAAATTGGAATCTGCCTATTGTGGATGCCGAAGGGGGCCATTCATTCAATGCCCACAGAACAGTTTCTAAGAATGAAAGAGGACAAAGTGGATTTCAAGTGGATTTTTGCACTTAATGTATTAGGTGGGATTGGATGTGAGTAAGCAGCCAAAGGGCGACGGAAAAGCTTGTGCAGTCCTAGAACCTTGTGCAGCATAAGGATCATGGGGCATGTGCATCCTTGGTCAAATAAATTTGCTGTTGTTTAGACATATGAAGCTCCCACGATACTATGATAATTGTAATCAAACAAAAAGTGTATGTATGCACATCAATTCCCAAACAGTTAACCCCTAAGGTATAGCCTCTATTGTGCTTAAAATTTCACCAAAACATTCTACGTCTTGTAAATGTGGCCAAACCTCCCCCATACATAGTCATAGGGGACAAAAAACACAGCCATAGATTTCTTATATTGAGGATTATATAGAGCAAGGGACATCGTTCCCAACCTGAGGCGAATTGGTGGGTGCTGGATCAGATAGCTCTTATAAGCATCTCCACCCACAACAGTAAAGTGGCAAGGAAACACTACTTTGGATGAAATACAGAAGTTAAATGGTGTGAAACTCAGTTTGGGCCTGTAAATATGCGCATGATACAAACACTTCCGAGAGGTAAATAAAGCAACATGATTGTTTTAAACTAGTATGTATTACGAGAACATGTAAAAATGTCACACATGGATCAATCACTATGGCCATCCAAACCAGAAGGAGTAATCTCCTATCTTAGTGTCTTATGCTGTTGTGCGAATTTACAAGAGCCAACAGCTAAGCTTATTTTCAAACCATTGTGACTTTGATGAATTTTGCAGAGAGGCTATAAATTTGTATTGCTTCCACTGGAGGTACTTTTGAGGGGAGAGTGAGTGAAGAGATGTGCTCAGTGGGAAATTCTTGCATTAAATTAGTTCTCACGTCCTTCTTGCCAACACAATTTGGGAGAACAACTAACTCAATGTCCTGGAAGGCAAAATTGTTTTGTTGCCTTGAGCGGGCAGAATCAATATCTCTGGTACCTTAAACAGAAAATACTAGACAGATCTACCCCCTTGGAAGCTGGAGCTTGGGGGCTGCTGCCACACAAAACCCCAAGAAGCTTCTGCTGCTATCTTTGGAGGCTTAACTAGATTGCTCATGCCAAGGACATTGATTTCCTGTACTTGAGCTGATTGATGTTCATCCCCATGGGAAATCACAATTAGTACCTTAACCAATATAATCTTTTTTTTCTAATTATAACACTAAACCAACTTGATGTGGTTTATCAATCACACCCATTAAATTCCTCCTCCAAAATAGCCATAATTTTCCCAGTGTGGCTACCAGACTCCAAGTCAGTTATTCTCAATTAAGCAGTCAGATTTCTTAGGCTTGTTCAACTTAATATTGCCTGACACAATACAATGCAACTTATCCAAAAGCACCATGCTTTTGTCAAGCATTTCAGTATCAACCTCACTCTTGTCATAGTTGGGCCCACTATTTCACAAATTTTACCTCTTCCTGAAGGAATTGTGGGTTTATTTAATTATTTAGTTAATTGTGGGTTTGGAAGGATTTGGAACATGAACCAAATGCTCACAAATACCTAAGAAGACAATGCTAGGTGGATGCAAGGTCTCAATATTTTGCAAATGTATTAAAGTGAATTAAAGAATGAAGATTCTAATTGTCTGAAGTATTCTAGGACAATTTTCCCTACCTTCTTGTCAAATTCGGTGGAAATTCATAAAAAATTTGGATGAAGAAAATTCTTTGGAATTTTGATGAATTATATAACATAATTGAAATTTTTATAGATGATTTTTTTTAAAGTTTCAAATTGGAGCAATGAAAGTGTGAAAATTGGTCCATGTCACTCAATTACATTTTTAAAAATAAATTCCAAGTTGTCCAATGAGTTCATAATGCAAGTTGTTTCATCTCCTACAACTTTACACATGCATAGACTTGTTCAGCTACATGCCATGAGTGAAAAATAGTAAAATATACCAAAAAAAAGTTGATGAAAATAAGTACAAGAAAATAAATTCAAAATAGATTCAAGTTTCATTATGAAATCATTTTTCTTTGCATTGAGTCTAATGTATGTTGATTACAAAATTTGAAAAAAAATTGAGTAATTTTCTTTAAAATTTAATTTTGAAATTGACTAGTCAATATGGTGTTCAAAATTTTGTTTTCATTAAAATACCTCATGAAATAAATATGTTCTAAGTTAAGATATAAAGATCATTGTATATTCAAGAGTGGAATTGAAAAACATTCTATTTTTTCCATGTTAGAACATACTTGAAACAAATGTCACATTGCAAAAAATGAACTTCAAACATTAATTGCATTTAGAAAACCCTACTTTCAACCTACTTTTATAATGTGAAATTTAAAAATCAATGCACAATAATGAAGAAATATCTTCTCTTTCATCATTCATGTAAAAACATTGAATAATATATAATCATTTTATGATAAATATCTTTGTTATTTGTTCCTAACTTGACATGTAGACTACCAAGGAAATTTTGTCATATACTTTATCTTGCCCACACCTCCATAGTTCATAAGAGGATAAAGTAATCTCTATAATTAAATATCAACAAACAAAGAATTTAATTTAAATCAAATTTGATTATAGCTCTAGTTTTGAAAAATGTCAAAAACATATTATGGAATCACTAAAATGATGAAAAAGTAATGGACAAAAAACATAGATAGAAAATCAAAGTTGAAACGTTTAAAAACCTTATGTGCCAAACCCTAAAAACTCTAATTTAGGTGTTGAAATGACCTCATAGCCTAAAATTAATCGATTTCAACACTTGCCCATTGAAATTGACCATCATATATGACATTGGATTGTAAAATTCATAGTTGTAGATAGTAATTTAAATCAAATATGAATGTAGTTGTTTTCCATCCAACAATAACTTATTTGTTAGTTAGATTGACATCTTCAACAACCCAAAGCATGAAAATCATTAGTAGTATGTGCTTATGTGATAAAGTTTGATGGAAAAACAATATAAAATTTATAAATGTTTCTTTTCTCATTACAAAACACATGGCCAAGGACAAAAAATTGCAACCTTCATCTTTGCTAACATTGATTTTGAATTTTAGCAACAACTAACGGAGCAAAAAACTTAATTCCCCTATTCCTTGAAAATGTTTGCATGCATATGCACCTATTTGGTAAATTAAAATGCAACAAATACTAGACCCATAACAAAATCTCAAAATTGCTAAGTGGACACCCCACTATTATGCTCATGGACACACCCTCGTGCAATCTAAATTGTACATGTCTTCATGTCTACATGTGTTGGCATTAATTTCCATAGGGGCCATTGCGTTTAGTTTCTAAACAATGCATTTGCAACACAAAATTAGAGGATGGCAAGCATAAAAACAAAGGAAATTTTGCCATTTCTTCTAGACCACAAAATCTAACCCATAGGTGCCTTTTAAATCAAGGTGACACTTATAAGGTGGGTGAATGACCCACCTCAAAGCATTACATCGCACACATCTATAGCTTTGACACTAGTGGTTGCAATAGGTGACATCATCCAATGCTTGTTTGATCAATTTCCTAAATGCCATACCCATGCCTTGTAGGTTTGCACATGCATTGATTAGTGAATGTGCTCCAAGCACATTCAAATGTTTAACCCATATTAAAACTCCATGCTACCAAGTTGTCGTAGAAACGAACATGACATCCATGATTTGAACATTCATATTTATCATTAAGAAAATAATTATTTGATATATAATTTAAAGATTCCAAATGTAGTTTCCAAAAAAACAATTTAAAATGATTTCTGATCATTAACCAATTGTGAAATATTTTAAATATTGAATATTTTGCAAATGAATTAGAGAAATAAAATTAATTCAACATTAAGACATTAAGCCTTTTCCTTTTTGGGTCAAAGCACACTCAAAGGAGCCACAAAGGGTGTTGAATGTTATATTATGTCATAAAAATTTAAAATTTTACTTATTTTTTGCCATTTGAAACCATGATAATCATGTCACATAATTTTTTTTAACACACATGAATGTCAAGAAACTCAACTTAAAAACCCAATTACCAATTTTAGGTTTTGGTTTAGTTAAGGACTTTTGAAAATGAAATTTTCTATCATTAAAAAATGACATATAATAAAAATAGGTTAATGGTAAAAAAATATGAAATGACAATAACCAATTAGACACACTAAAAAACATTCACAATTTCATAAATGTGGAATTCTAAAAAAATTAAAATTCAAAACATGTAACTTGAAAATTCAAATTTTCAAAACTTCACCACATATAAATGGGGTATGATGTACATAATGTATGTAACAAAGTTGTGGTTTATATTAAATTAAATTAAAGCTTTAAAAATTAACATTTTTTGGTATGACTTCAAATTATCATCATTTGTCAAGATGAAACATAAAATTTACAAGGACTTTGTACATTTTTACAAACTCATATCTATTAAAAAATGATTAAGAATTTTTTTTTGACTTATTGGTGCAATTCTAATCATTTTTCATAATAAGTTGAAAAACAAATCATTAAAAAAATCATTTGTATGAAAAAATTATTGTGGGGAAAAAGGACATGCATGACCAATGTAAAGTAACGTTTGTGGCTCTTTTGAATAGGTTTTATTCCTTTTGGAACCAATATTAAAGTTTAATCATAAAAAAAAAATGTTTAGGTTTTGCTTTAATAAGCGTAGGTTTAGTTTTGTTTAACTTAAGTTTAACATAATTTTAATTTTAATTGAACTTAGGTTTAATTTTGAAGTATAGTTTATAGGTTTAAGCTATAGGTTTAATATAGGTTTAGCTTAAATTTAATTTATATTTAATTTAAGTTTTACCTTTAAGTTCAATTTATTTTATATTTTAGATTTAACTTAGTTGAACTAGGTTTAGTCATGTTTAACCAAGTTTAATATAAGTTTAACCTAAGTTTAACCTTTAAATTTAACCTTAGTTAATTAGGTTTAATCCAATTTTAACCTTCAAGTTTAGCTTTTGAGTTTAGTTTAAGTTTCACTTAGGTTTAGCCTATAGGCTTAGTTTAATTTTAGCTTTTGTATGTTTGGCTTAAGTTTAAACTTTAGGTTTGGTCTAAGTTTAACTTTGGTTTGACGTTTAAATTTAGAGTTTAGGTTTAGCCTTTAAGTTTAACATAGGTTTAATATTTAGGTTTTGCTTTGATTTAACTTTTAAATTTAACCTTTAGGTTTAGTCTAGAAGTTTAGCTTTTTAAAGTTTAACCTCTATATTTAGCCTAAGTTTAGCTTCTAAGTTTAACCTTTAGGTTTAGTGCCTAGATTTAACCTTTATGTTTAGGTGCAGTCCCAATATTAGGACCCACTTCAAGTGTAACAACTATTTAATTTTACATTTTAAAAAGTTTTAAGTCAAGTGAATAATTAAAATGTTTGGTAAATGTATACAAAAATGTTTTTTATACATTATGGAAACAATTGAAAAAGTTTGAAACAAAGCAAATGAGTATTGCATACCCAAAAGCATTTTTTTAGCAATGTAACAAGTGTTTTTAACAATTGAAAAACTCATAAATGATTCTTTAATGGAATTAAAATGACATATTTTTGGGAAATTATTTAAATAAAATTTTATTATGATGATATAATGCAACATCTTTGTGAGTCAAAAGGATTTTTTAAAGATTTTGTTAAACTTACAAATGGAATATCTTTAAAATATTTTGGAATAAACTATCATTAAGCAAAGCACCAAGGAGGAGGGCGTGGGTCCTAATAGCATGACCATACCCTTGACTTAGGTTTAACTTTTAAATTTAAGCTTGGTTTAGCTCTAAATTCAACCTTAAGGTTTACCTTACATTTAATTTGCATTTAGTTTTTAAATTTAATAAATTTAACCTAGTTTAATCTATGTAACTTTAAGTTATTTTAAGTTAACCTATAATAGCTTACAAAAGCCTAACTTGACCCAGGTTAGATTTAATGGGTGGCTTAGGTTGGTTTAGGTCAACTTAAGGCGGCATAGGTTAACTTAAATCAACCTAGGTCAACCTATGCTGACCTAGATTAGCCTAGGTTAAAATATGCTAATGTTTATAATTTGTGATGACTAATTATGTTACAAACAAAAAGTTGTGGTGCAATGGTTAAGGACTTGAACCTTCAAAGTGAAGGTGAAAGGTTCAAATCCTCACAATTGCAACCTAAAATTACTGAGATTCTTCGCCTAAGCAGGTTATGTAATATACTCTCCAAGTTTTTTTTAATTTAGGGTGGCTTCTAGGTTAAGCTCTTAAGTAATATCACCTAGTCTAAATAGCCTAAGCTAGGCTCCATATGTTTAATTGCCATGTGGCATCAAACAAATGGGCCAAAAATGTTCATTTACTAACTCTATGTTATCACATGGTAGCCCATAAATGGTTAATATTTTTTTAAAAATTGGAATAGGTTGTCATGTAGCAACAAGACATTGATTTTTAAATTTTAAATTTTTAAATTACATCTCAACCATTGGATGCATATTTTATAACTATCATTCTCTATTAAAAATTTGATGACCATGATCACATGATCTTTTGAGATCATGATCAACCATCCATGATTATAATCATAAAAATGGTATGGAATGGCATAAATGATTAATGTTGTGACATAAACAATTATAATCACAATTGCAACAAAGTGGTATAATCGATAAATATAAATTGACTATGTATCATGTAATTTTTAAGACATATACGACTAAGATTTGTAGTTATGGATGGAATCACATATGCTGATTTTTGGTGTAATGAATAAAACCTACAACCAAAAAGAAATTTTTTGACATTTAACCCGTGAGAATAACATAAAAAATATGAATGACAATCTACAAAGTGCAACATGATAATTCCAAATTATTTGCCAATGCAAGGATCAATGAGGCATGAAAAAGTAAAAGTCCTTTTCCCTTGTCATTTCACCAAGCCATTGATATACCTTAAACCTATAAAAAAATCCATAATGAAAGAAAGGGCGAGATATTTAATGACAAGTTTTGTATAAGGCCTAGTGCTTTGAAATCCCATACAAGTTTTTGGTGATTACATTATCTTAAACAACATATTTTAAATAGCTTTCGTGGTTTTCAAAAAATCATTGTACATGTAAAACAACCAATTTTAGGGTTATATGTGTTTTGTAATATGTTACAACAAATGCACAATACCTCAATTTAGCCTCCATACTAGCATCTCCATAGATAAAATCATGAACATAAATTCTTTGCACTATGCTATGGGAAGGCAATTTCAAAATATAGGAATTGCTAGATGTTACATGTTCAACTTTGTTATGTATTGAAAAGGAAGTATGTTGTTGCTTACAAAACAATTGCTCCATGTAAATAAACATTTATTGTTCAAAGTAATTGGAACATTATCCTAACTTGTTCAACAAGAGTATCATCACACTTTCAACCTATGTGATTGGAATCCAATTAGATTTAAAGGCTACCAATTAGGTGGTTGCAACTTTTTGACCATGAAGCTCATGCTTAGTCTAGAATGAGCAATATTGTATAATCCAAAGAGGGTATTCATGAATATACACAACAATTGAAATGAATGAGAGTGCATACTAAAGTTGATTGGTCTATAAGGTCTGCTAGCGATTCATCATGTTGTGCTTGTTGGTCATTGTTAACAAAAGAAAATTACATTAGATCTTCTAGTACCTTATGTTTTTACATCAAAAACATTTTATCTCCTTCATCATGTTACTGACATTCTACAACTTTTAATTTATCCGTGTCAAACCCAACATAACCCACTTGCCATTCATTGAAAATATATATTTCAAAGTTTCCAATGTATAAAACTCCATTACATTGTCCCTAGACTTTAGTTGAATAGACCACACAAAATTATGTGCAATAAACCTTGCAAATTGCCTTTGGCAATGGAACCTTTGATTTTCATGTGTCTCATCATGGTCCTGATTCACACATTGACATACTTCCTTTTCCCTAACTTGTTCCAAAGATGATCAAACCATTGATATGTCATTTTTCTAACAACATTGTTACATTTCCATTTTTGTAATTGTTATTGGATAAAATATATCTTACAAGCTTTTAACCATTGCTTCACCCCAACAAATGCATGTTATGGGTTGGGATGTTAATGAATTTGTTCCAAGGGAAACCACAAGCAAGTTCTGAAAAGATAAGATCTAAGTAAAAAGAGTGAAAAACAAAGTTGGTGAGATTATTTGAACTCGCCTCCAAGTTTGTAATAAAATAGTTTGAATTCTTGTTGGGTATACAAACAAATCAACCAACCTTGCTTAGTATAGTGATAAGAAGGGAAATAATGTGATGTTAAAGATTTCAACATCTCCTTGGAAAAAAATGTCATGGCATCAAATTCTCATTGCATTGCATTGCAACCATTGGGGTACGTGCAATTTGCCTCCAAAACTATCACAAGAAGGTCTCTTTTTCCCACACAAGATACTCCTTTCTCCTTTGATAAGCCTCCATGACCTTTCCTTGAGCTTGTTCCCCTTGTCCAATGGAAGCTTTGAAATCTTTCCCTCCAATCAATGAGAATTGAAAATGATTTGCCCTCCAATTGATTTTAAGATGAGAATTCTTGGGTCCAGTGAGACACAAAAAATATTCCATCCTTCAATCAAATAGGATGACAATCCTTATGATTAATGGGATTGGAGGACTCATCCTTCCCCTTATCTTGGATATCTTGATGAGGTTCTTGAGCTTGATCCTTATCCTTTCCATCCGTTGACCCTCACATCCTATTTTTTCATCCTAATTATTTCAAGTAACTAATTACTAGGACAATCTATCAATAGTAACAAGTAAACATCCTTGAGTCCTTACTTGACTAAATCAATTCAATGGTTGAAATAACATCCCCGCATACCATTTACTCTTTTAATATCCCTTACTTATTTTTTCTTCCATGCACTAATTAACTATGTAGTACATAGTAAATTGGAATTAAAAATTACATCACAAAAACCCCCACATACTTCTAGATCCACCGTCGAAATTAGGGTTCGATGACTCCATTAGATCTAAGATGTTCGAGTTTTCATGAGATTCCACCGTCACTCCCACACCTTACACCTACCTTAATTTGTTAAATAAAAGAACCTCAACCCCTTCTAAACGCAAGTACCACATTATCTCTGCTACCCTCTTGGTTTTTTGTTGATGTAGATGAGCATTTAGTCATGGCGGATGATGTCCCTATGCCCTCAAATCCTCGAATTTCACTAATAGAAAAGGAAGAGCTTGAAGAAGCACCGTTTGACGTGAAGGTCTCTTAACGGTTACGCGAAGAAAAACTGTCCAGAAAAATGGTGCCCACTCGAGTCGATCGTTCGACATGGGATTGTTGATTGTCTCTTAACCTACATGCTTTAGCAATCTATTTATAATTTGTTCTTGCTTGTGGAGTTGCACCAAAAAGGTTTGAAGAGTGTTAATGTGAAGACGACGATGTTCGTCTTTATTGTCGAACTTGGGTTCCCGGTGATGGCCATTATCGTTGGCTGCGAAGCCCAATCAATCCCCTTCCCATGGAACATCGAACTGAATACCTAACTCGCACCATTCGTCGCATTCTGGAATTTTTGCAATTGTGATCTATCCCCTTAAAGTTGTTTACTAAGTTGTAATTCACATGAGGCCATTCAAGTGGAAATGTTAATGCCTAAGTTTGATTTTGATTTTATTTAAGAGTATGATAAAAATGAAAATTAAATAAAGATGTATTAGGATTGCATGTCAGAAATCTTTCAAGTACATCTTTCGTGCCTGAAGATTATTTTATAGACTAACTTAATATTGTCATGGCGAGATGTTATTACTAATTATGGGCTTGTATTCCTAATATATCAATAAATCGAATCTAATTCTACATCTCCTTTCCCTTCTCTACAACATAAAAAGATCATGCACTTAAAAGGTTTACTAGGTCTTAAAATTAATTAAGCTTTGCATCAATTTAAATAAAAGAATCTTCTACGCTGAAATATCCAAAAACTAATTCAACTCTTAATAATTATTACTTGGAGGTTTATTAGGATTCAAATCATTAATATTAAGGAAAATTATGGAACTAAAGCTTAACAATTTGTGGTATTATAATCCATGGCTCACATGGCATCCAAGATATAGATTTTTTTGTTGATTTGAAATCAAAATGATTAAAAATGCTGAAACAAAATTTAGAATTGAAAAAGTTGATAAAATCAAGAAAGTTCAAGAACCCAAACATGTTTAACAAGGTGGGGACGTTGACAAGACCAAGCAAGTTGTGAGGGTAAAGGGGGGATATTGGAAAGTTAGGCCACTAAGAATGTTTGGGATTCAATAAGGGTAGTGTCCAATGGAAGAGAAATATATTGCATTTATTCAATAATTATCAAGCACTTCACCATTGATATTATAGGCAATTGCAATTTCAATTCCTTCAAAGAGGTGGTCAATGGGGGTGGGTTGATAAAATTAATAAATTTGCACATTAGAAAACAACAAAATGCAAGTCACATAATGAGTTTAAATAAACACATGGGCGCAATGTAGCCCAAATGAGGACCAACTATAAATTACAACACCAAACCACTAAGAATAGGTGTTGGACTCATAAGCTTGATTGGAAGTCTAAAGATGGTGGGGAACAAGGCCATTTTATAATCATAACCCCCTTTGAAAATTCAACTTTTAAAGTCTATGATTCAATTTTTCCAATTGTATCCACGTTTGTGTTTTTGTTGACTTGGGCTTCCAAAAGGATTGGTTTGTTTGACTCACTTGTCACAATAATTAATCAATATGTTTTCATATAATCATGTAATCTAGTAAACTAATAGATCTTTGTGGTTGCAAATAGAGTTTTGGTAGTTTATAATAAATTTTAATGTTTTATTTGGCGTTTCTCAACTTCTTTGTAGATACAACCTTTATGTTAATATAATATTCTAGGTCCCTATTACCAACTATTGTTGCCTCAAATTCTTGAAATGGCTTGGTGACATATTTTGCTTGAAGGATTTGTTTTGAGTTTTCATGTATCTTTCAAAAGAGCCATTATCATTGGCCATTGCCCATGCTATAAGATATTAAGGATGGGCACATGACCAAAAAATAAACAATTGTTTGCAAGTGGGTCCTCGCTTGCTAAGCAAACATGTTACCAATTAGCTAATGAATGTGCATGTGGCAACAAATAGTGCCCAAATATCACCTTGTATATAAATTTTGACCAAAAGAACAACCCCCAAACCTTTTCCTAGTTTCCAATGCACATGTTTAGTGTCCAAATTGTCTTTTTCCAATTTCCAATGCTTGCTTTTAAAATTAATTTTCCCAATTCATAATCCTTGATTTTCAAGTTTTTTTGTTCTTCAAAATTTGTGTTAATAATGGATCCCATTTCATTTAAAAGGGTTATGCTTATTTGGATGGCACTATTTGTGGCATTGGAGATTTTTTCATTCTTCAAATCAAGCACATGCACACTTTTGAACAATGAGCCTTTAGTGAAGAAGCACGTGATACCAATTTTATGTGTAATTTTGAGTACAAAGATACATCCATTTTGAAATTTTCCACTAGCATAGAACGCTCCCTTTTGCACTACATCTTCAACTAGTGTTCAACTACAAACTAAGTCAAAAACTATACATATAGTTGTAACTTGTTTTTTATAACTAATAACTAGTAATGTCAACAAGTACAACTCGAAAGTGAAATTATAGTTGAAAGTGTATGCCACATGTTAACACCATAGCAATAGTCACTAGGTGCCATTTCTTGCCAATTTAGTTGAAAATTGTTCTACCAATCTAGTTTAGGGATGTTGTTAACTAAATTTGACTAGTGAACTTTATATGTTGACTAGGCATGACATCGACCAAAATTATAATTGCAATTTCAACTAGGATGCAACTATTTAAATTGAACATTGGGCCAGTTGTTTGATGACATGTGGCACATTCATAAATTTTGGGATCAACAAATAGTTAAATGACCAATGGTATGCTAATAAAGCTTGGGGTTAACAAATAATTAAATGACATTTGACATGTTCACAAAGTTTGGGTTCAACAAATAGTTAAATAACACATGGCACATCCACATTAATATGCTAGGCCACATGGTGCATAAGCATAGGTTAGGTCTAAACCTAGGCACCTAAGCTAAACCTAAACATAAGCCATTTAATGTAGGCTTAAATTAAGGCTAGACCTATGCCACATGGCAATTAATAAATGAAATCCTATTTCATTTGGCTTAGGTTTTAAGGTTGAACCTCTTTGATTAGTTCATCCCAAATGGATGTTACATTTTCAAGTTTATTGTGTTCTCCAACAATCCTAGTGCACTTTTTTATATAGTTTGGATTCATGGAATGGAAGCCAAACAATATGAGATAATTTTTAAAATTATAACATAGTTGTAACCTAATTGCAATTCAAGTAGTTGTAATCTAGTTATACAAGCTAGTATAAGCTTAATTAAACCTAGACCAAACTAATAATATACTTAACCTAGGTATGGATACTTATCTTAATTATTTATAATAATTATTCATTAATTATTTTTAATTGTATACGTGTATAATTAAAAAGTTAAACATATTTTCATCACTTACTAAATAATATGATGATTCATTAATTTTTAAAAAATCAGCAATTAAATGTATTAATTTATTAACATTTATTATTTATTACTGAATATTTTTTAAAATTCCAAATTCATTATAACTTTTTATTAACATTTCATGGAAAAATAATTAACTAAAACATAAAAATTAAATAATAAATTCTAAATGACATTTGAATTATAATAATTAAAAATAATTAATAATTGGTTATAATTACAACAACAACATTAATAGGTAATAATATTCAATTTAATAGTTAGGTTAGGTTAGTTATTTTATTATTATTATTCATATTTTTATCTAACTTGTTGGAATTATTATGAATTAACATAATAAATATTAAATTAAAAAAGTAGTGTTAAATAATTTTCAATAATTTTTGAAATTATATAATAGTTTATTAAATATCTTGACTAATTATTCTAATAATTATTATAATTTAATCATAAATAACAAAATAAATAATAAAATGTTGCTGATAGAATGAAAAAATGATTGGAATTCAACAACATTAGAATTTTTAAAAAAAAATTGTAAAAATATTAATTATGTATCATTACATGGAAATAATAAATTACACATATATTTAAAATATTCCAAAAATATATTAATCAAGTATCATTACTTGATATGTGGTAAACTAAAATTGTATTTACATAGAAATAATAAATTAGGCATGTGTTGAACATAAACATAATTAAGTTACTTTATTTTCAAATTAAAGTGCAATATTTATATGCACAAAAAAAAAATTCATCATACACAACCATTCAATATGTATACAATTTTTTTTATATGTACCTTAATAATAATAAAAATTTGTCGTAAATTTAATAATATATTAAAACATCGTATGTATAGAAATGGATAAACATTAAAATTCCACAAATTTTATTAATTATGTTTCATTACTTGATTTGTTGTAAACTAATATTTGACTTACAAATAAATAAAACATTACATATATTGAACATAGATTATTACAAACTTATATTTTAGAATTTCATGAAATTTTAAGTTTGAAATTAAATTTGAATATTTATATGCTCAAAAAAATATTTTCATTATACATAATCATTCATTAACACAAATATAATTTACATGTAGTTTAATGTGTAATGAAAATTTATTGCAATTCAAAGCAAATATTCAGATATTATGTGTATAAAAATGAATAAACATTAGAGTTCCACAAAAGTAATAATTATGTATCATTATTTGAAATTTTGTAAACTAAAATTTAAATCTACATATAAATAATAATTAGGTGTATTGAACATGCACATTATTACAAACTTATATTTTAGAATTTCCTTGGAATTTAATTTTTACTAAAAATTTACTATTTATATGCACAATAAAATATTTGCATCATATATAACCATTCATTTAATACAAAAATGAACACATGTAATTTAATCTATTTATGAAGGTAAATAATTTGTTTTGTTTGTTCTATCATGTTGAGATTTCTCAAACTGAATTGCTTCATGTAATTCTATTGATATCTTTGAAAAATTAACAATGAGTAGGGGTGCACTAACTTGGGTTGAAATTTTTTGGAACTACAATGCAAAGGTTATTGATTATCGAACCATTTTATTAATAAAAATTAATAAAATCATAAATAAACATTATATTCAAATCCAAATTTGTACTTGGTGTATTTGGAAAGCAATCATTGAATCAAATTTAATGAAGTTTATTTCATAATTTTCATACTTAAGGTGTGGAAGATATTGAATTTTGAATGAATTTTGTTGTTGAAAGTTTAAACAAATTACAACAAATTGGGTTTAGAAGGGAAAATGAGTTGAGTGTATTCACACTTGGGGCCAAGAACACATGTTACATTACTTATCCATGAAGGAAGGTAGTTTGTTTTGTTTTGTCATAATGATATCTCCCAACCCACAATATTTTAGGTTATGCTATGGAACTTATCATCAAAAAGTTTTTGATGAATAGGGGTGCATTAACTTGGTTTAGAATGTTTGGAGTTATGGTGTGGAATCTATTGATTATTAACCTTTTTTTTATTGAATTTTGTTTTTAAAAACCAAGATTGAAAATTATATTTGAATTTGGAGGCGTTATTGGTATTATTGGAAAGCCTTCACCAAATTTGATTTAATAATTTTGATTTAGTAATTTTGAGACCTAAATGTGAAAAATATTATTGTATTTTTAGTGGGTATTGTTGTTGGAAATTCAAACAAATTGCCAAAATGGGTTGGAAGGAAAATTCAATTGAATGGATTCAAATTTGGGCCAATGACATTGGGTACATTATTGTTTAATGAATTTTTATCATAATTTTAAACAAATATTAAGATATCATGTGTATAAAAATGAATAAACATTAGAGTTGCACAATATTATTGATTATGTATCATTATTTGATATGTTGTTATGTTTTACATAAAAATAATAAATTACATGTGTGTTGAACATAAACATTATTACTAACATATAATTTTGATTTTCCTTAAACTTTATTATTTATATGCACAATAAACCCATTTATTTACACAAATAAAATTTACACGTAATTTAATGTTATCACGATTTTAAATAAATATTAAAATATTATGTATAAAATTAAAATTGCCTACTATTTGTTTAGCTTAGTGGAGAGAGATAGTTGCAACAAAGTTGCAAACAAAACTGTATTTCATCCATCCTTTAATACATTTTATCATCCATACATGTGTGTGAACATTGTCACCAAAATAGTTGGACATTAGTCAATATTTTGGCCATGTGCCAACTAAAGAACTTTAGATGTCAAGAATATTTCAAAAATACCCCTTTAATTGAAACATGCTTCACATTGTTTATCGACATAGTTGGGCATTCAACTTAGAGACATTGTTAATGTTGTGAACATTCGGCAAATGACCACCTAGTTGAAAAATGTTTTCAACTATATCCCGATGTAGTTGATGAATTGACTTAATTGGTAATTGCCATAATTTGATTTAATTTTTTAAAAAATCCCAATTGAAACATAGTTGGAAATGTCATGTAGTTGAAAACTTTTGGTTAAAAAAAGGGGGTTTTCTACTAGTGAAAAGTTCAAACAACATGTTTAATGGGATTTTGTGGAAAGTATTATTTGGCACACAACATTAAAAATGAGATATAAAAGGTTCATGTTATAGTGTAAAATGAATTTTGAAACTTCTAATAACATATTTTTGTTATCTAGTTGACATTGTTTTTTCAATTTCAATGTTTGAAGCTTATTAGACCACAACTAAAGATTAGAACAATTGCACTGATTCTGTTTTACATGTAATTTGCTTGTGAAACCATTCCCACATGCATGGTTGACTAGTCCAAATGTGGGAGCATCTACCATTAGGAAGTATGTGGACATGGTTTATGATGCCCTATCTGACAAAAACAAGTTATTTAACAAATAAAAATATAATAAATTCCATTTAATGAATGTTTACAAAAATTTATAAATCATAAATCCACAATCTTACATGTTTACTTAATATTTGTGGAGCCATTAAGAATACTCACATACCATTAATTAGGGTTTTTAACAAAAAATGACACTTGTGTGAATGATTTTTTTAACATTAAAAATTCAAAACATTTTGTGATGCAATCCAATTTTTTTGGAATTATGTGTTAACAAACTTCATGAAATACATGATTGTAAGCCATTCAAGATGTCTAGTATTTTTTTAAAATTGAAAAATCTTGAAATTTTATCATAGTTGATGGCGGTTGTCAAAGTTGTGAGACATGCACTTCATATCATTGGTGATGTTGCTTATGCAATTTGATCATACTTGCAAAGAAATTGGAAGAATTGTAATCTAGATCTAACATGGATAAACTAAGATATGATTACAATATGAACTAAAGGAAAATTGAAAATGCCTTTGCATTCTTGGAAAACAAATGGCATATATTTAAACATTTTGATTTGAGAGTTGATGGAACTACAAGAGCTATTATTGATTTTTTTGTTTTGAATAATTACTAAATAGATTAGGATGCACATGAACCAAGGCCTCTAAATGTAATAGCTTTTCCAAAAATTCTTTGAGGATTTGGAGATAGACTACCAACATTCATAAAAGGAAAAATTGTGAAGGCATAAGGATAAAAACTAAACAATGCTTTGTTTGAACACTAGTTGATTGAGAACCCAATTGAATAATAAAATATTCAAATGTGTTGCAAATTTTTTTCAAAACAATTTTGTGTCATGTTCCAAGGTTGTGTTAAGTGTTGGAATAAGCACATATATGTTGAATTTACAACTAAATTGTGGTTTTAAAAAATGTAATAAAAAAAGGATCTTTGTTGTGCATTTTCATATTGATTTCTAAACAATGATCATGACAAGAACCTCCTTTTTTTTTTTCCGTGCTTGGTGTGCCAATATTGTCATATATTATGGAGTGCACAATTCCCCATTGTGTGTATGCTCAATAAGACACCAAAAGTTTCTTATTACAAATCCCCAACTCTAGATGTGTTCATTTATTTCTATCAAAATAATATAGGTAAGTAGTAATATAATTAGATTTACATGCCAAGCTTATTAAAGTCTAAAAGGTTGCATGCATTTAAAGAGTAAATGTGGGATTGCCTTTTTTTCCCTATGTGGTCCCAATATTTAAAAGCTTTTCCATGAGCTAACAACATCTTTGCTTCAATAATCTAATTTGATGAGTGGTCTATTGACAATCCAATTCAAAAATAAATTATTCAAATGTGTGTTGCAAATTGTATCTAGTTTTCAGTTTTGTGTTGTTTTTCAAAATTGTTTTTTTAATGTTGGAACAACCAAGCAAATGTTGATTTTGCTATCAAATCTTCATTTAGGCAATTTCAATGGAGTAATGATTCTTATTGATGTTCTTGGAAGCTTATTTAGTTTTATGTGTTTCATTGATTTGACTATTAAAGACCAAAAGATTATGTGTACAATCCATCTCGATGCACATAAAGTTTTGCAAGTAGATTTCCAACTCACAAACATCCATAATTTTCTTAAATGGATGAGAGTAATTTTGACCAAAAAAACAGACATGAACAAAAAGAAATATAAACATGTGGCTTCTACTGTCATGGGCAAATAAATAAAAGATGTTCCAAACCAATCCAAACCACATTAGCCCAATGCCTTCTATTCCTTTGCAAAACACTAGTTCTAGAACAAAATTGGAGTAAATCAAATTTAATTGTGAGTTGCTATTGTCTTTTGGTAATTTTAAGCTTAAGATCTTTTGCAAATAGAGCTACCATGTGCAACTAGTCTTACAATATCATCTTTTTATTTGTTTGTTCATTTTGAAGTCTGTGAAATGCAATCATTTTGATCATCTCCATCTTTATTTTTGTATTTATTTCACAACGTTTGAAAAAAATTTGATAGCATTTCCAATTATAGATGAATCTACATCCTTTTTTCTTTTTTTCCCTTGCCAAATATTTCATTAGCATTGCCTTGCACACTATGCAACTTACATGCTTGGGTTCTTAAAGTATTTAAGCCTACAAATGGAACATCCCCCCTTTCATTTCCATGATTGAAAACAAGAATATGATTTAGTGGATATAGTGCTCTTATGTGGCATGGATCACATCATCATCACTTACCTCTATAATTTGAACTTCAAAGTGTGTAAAACATACCTTGTAGCCAATTGTGTTGGGGGCACACCATCAATATTGGTCATGCCTCCAAACATCTTACCAAACTATTCATACCATAACCACTCATAGGGGGTTGCCCTAGTTACTTGAGTTTTTTTTGGTTCAACCTCCTATTTTTTTTCATCTTGTTCCAATTGACATGCACTTGCTTCCAATTCTGTTGCACATCATTTAAAAAATTCACAATTAATCGTTCTACAAAGTCCTTTTAGTTTGCTCCCTTGAAAGCTTTTTAATTGTATTCAAAACATTTCGTTCCACAAATGTCTAGGAGGACTTAGAATTGTGCATTGGTCCACAACCTACTTATAATTTCTTGAGGTCTTGGAACAATTGAATCAGGTTTGGAAGGGAAGAATAAGCTCCTAGGTCATCCCTGAAGATGTGTCCAAGAATGAATTAAGCAAGAAGGTTGGTGAACTCATCTTTGCAAAATACACAACACTAAACCATAAACTAAAAAACTTGTTAAAAAATTGTGTAGGTCAGGCGGAGCCATGGTAGTTGTCTCCAACTCAATGTGTTGTGGAGGATTCTTACTTAGGAAAATTGGGAACTTTCCTAGATTTGTGTGGTGAAAAAACAAAAGTATGCTCTCATGAAGCAAATGAAAAGGCGAAGTGAACATGTGGTCCACTTCCACCTCAACCCCATGTTGACACCACTAAAGGTATGTCAATTTGCCAATGTATATGGTGGATTTTGCCATCATGTGCCCAAACTTATTCTCAAAACCGTAGTAATGGACCCTTGGTCATGTGAATATTCCCATGACTAGGGGCCAAGGAGTTCATCGATTTTTTGGATATTTCGTCAGTTGGGGTTAGGGTTCAAAATCTTTGAGAATATTCTTAATAACCATATGTAAACTAAAGGGTGTCTCTGAATTCAAATTCATCATTTCCCGTGTTAATGTAGCCTTTAAGAGGACTCACTTATGAAATGGCGAAAAGGCTATTACCATTGGCCATAGACCGTGGTATGGAGCATCCCCATAAGCAGGGGTTAGGAGACCCTTGGTTGCAAGAATATTCTTATGGTAAATGGTAAGAAATCTGGGCTTTTTGTGAATATTCTTCCTAACCAAAGGTCCTTAAATAAGCATATGCCGTACCATGGTTTATGGCTAGTGTTGAGGGCCTTTTTGCTATCAGCTTTGTACTCCCTGAAGAAGGTGAAGGTACCAGTGGCGGTGCTGGTTCAGCCTGGACCGGGGATAGTTGCAACAGAAGCATTGATCTGACTGCAACTTCTACAAGGGATTCTAGACTTATAAGTAGCAACATGCTTCCTTACATGTCCTTGCACCCAAATGCAAAAATAGCAATGTCCTCTATTATATCTGCCAGTTATCTATGGCAGTTCCATTCCTGGGACCTGTACTGAGATATTTGCCTTTTCTAGTTTTGCAGTTGCCTCCAGTGAGTACAAACAACACTACCCTTCTCCAGGACCAATGTAATAGAAAAGCAAAAACCAATCTAAGGTTGTTAGCTTTGAAATTTGTATGCGAAAAAACACCACTGAGTTGAAGCTTATTCTCATTACCAGGGTCAAGAGAGGATAGATAGGGGTTTCAGAATATTTTATAACATGGTTTATAACCCAGTGGTAATAGCCTCTTTGTTGACCTTGCCTACCACGGCAACGATATTGTGTTTAGATTCATTATAGAGTATACCTAGTAGCTTAAGGGATTTTGGCCCCTATGTAATAATAGGTCTATTTTTTTTAATATGAGGATTTTTGAAAGATGATATTTTGGCTTGTGTTGAAGCTTGAGATTAGTTATAATGTTATAATATCTTAAAGGATTTTGGTTTCTTTTGGAGGATCTTTTGAAGATTATATTTTTGCATGGTGAAATATTTGAGTTTTGGTTAATTCTTCTTTTGCCTTAAGATACTTTTCAATGTAAATGGCAAGGCCACAGTGTGACACACCCCTTCTTATTCCATAATTATGCACATTGCAATGCTAAGCATCACACCTCCAGACAGGCAATCCTGCCTTAACTTCAACAGGCAATCCAAACTTCCTTTAGGGGAGGCCCTGGGAGCAAGCCTTCCCTTATTCTTAATTTATTTTCATTGTGATTGTGTGTGCAAAAAGCCTTTGTAAACCACTATGCAAAGAAATTCCCTTGGGTTCAGAAACTTGAGCCTTCCTTGGCAGGCTATAGCAAGAGGTTGTAAACCTTCTTTGACAGGTTGGTGGGGCGATTTTTTGGGTCTACTTCTCGTTGCTCTGCAAGGCACCTTCACATGGGGCCTCATCAGCTTTCAGCCCTGCAACTTGGGCAAAAACAGGGACCAATGGACAAGGGCAAAAATTGGTGAGGCCCCATGACAAGGTAAGGCAGCTTGGTCACAGCACCACCAAAAACTGGCAAGGCCTTGCATTGGGGCGTCTTACCCCGCACTTAAAAACCTCACATAGTTTTTCTTTTTCTATTTTGCAAGTTCCTTACAAAGCACAATCATCCCCCTAACGTCAGAGGTTCATTGTATGAAACATAATTTTCACTATAACAAAAAATGTTTTTATATGTCAAGTGATTTCATTGCATTATGAGTGAATTCATTAGTTATAATGAACATGATCTACTGGGGAAGCAATGTCAGAAGTTCATTGTATAAAGCATAATTTTCACTATAACAAAAGATATTTATATATGTCAAGTGATTTCATTGAATTACGAGTGAATTCATTAGTTATAGTGAACAGGATCTAATTGGGAAGCAATGAATTCTTTAGTCTTATGAAGAAGGACTAATGAACTACACCCACACATTTTATAGTAGTGCTTTCTCATAGTTTGAAAGACAGGCCTTAAAATTTTGTAAGGTGCTACGAAGGTGCCAGATTTCAAATTGGATCAAGGTTTTTTTAAGGAAGAGAAGGTCAGGTTAGCAAGCATTCCTTTTTTTGGGGGGCACAAGAAACTTAGGCGACTGCCTTAGTTATGCTGCCCTTCAAAACAGGAATGCCCCAGATAGTCCTGCTCTTCCCATATATGCAAAGGACTCAGTGAAATTTCCTAGTGTATTTGGAGGACACCTTATATCCATGAGTGTCCCTCATAAAAAATAAAGGAATATAGTAAGATCAAGATGGCTTAAGAGCCTCTGAACTCCTACAAAGTAAGCATAGGATAGGGAGTGATATAATGCCTACTTAATAGTGGGAGGGTGGAATATTATGGCCATTCAGAAGTAGGAGTGGGCATACTATCCCTCCCTTCGCGTGTGCCTCATGATCTACACATGCTTAGGTTTGGCTTGTGTTTTTTGAGGGGCAAAGCCCTTGGGTGGGGGACATTCGGTAAGTGCAGGGTTGGACTCAGCTACTGCCCTGTCCTCAGACTCTTATTTGCGGGAATGCCACCATCCCGGGGCTTTTTGGGGCAAATATGGGCCAAGAGTGTAGACAGTTATGATTCGCTAGTGTGTCGTGGCCACACGTGAATTGCAACAAATGGACAATATTTATATATTCCCCGTTTGCTTTGACCATTGGTCTCTTGAGGAATATGTAGGTGCAAGGTTCACTTGTTTCCAGAAGTACGGGATTGATCTCATTGTCCTAGCAAACAAGCAACCCAAAGGAAAGGAAAAAAAAACATTAATCTGCAAACCACTTGACCCTTTTTGGATGTCAGGAAGCAGAAGACTATGCAATGCTGACTTGAGTTTTGTTCCAAGGTAGAACCTTTCATATTGGCCATTGGAACACATCTTGCTGATGCGCAAAGCTCGTCATGCATAGCCAAGCAACTCCTCATGTTCAGGGCTTTGGGTTTAGGGAATTTACTAAATCTTTAGGCCTATCAACCTTTGATGACACAACCTCTAATTAAAAATAATTTGTTCCAAAATTTAAAACCTTAAATCACCAAGTATGATGAGTAAAAAACTATGTTATAAAATGAACTTTGCTTACAATTATCACACCCGTGAGTATAAGACAACACATCATGATGCGGAAACTGACCACAAACCTTTCTTCCAAGACAAATGATTGTTCAGTGGCCCTGGTAATGCACATGGGGGAAATCATGGCTCCTAGTAATGTTGCAGAGAATCTTTGTGAGTGTTGTGAATAGTTGCTTACAAATTAAATCCTTCTATGTAATTTAGGATTCAATTGTAAGCCACTATTCACAAGCACATGACTTCTCGAATTGTGCTCACTGATTCACATAGTTTCTATCTGCTGCGTGCCCTTCATTGTGCACTTTGTGGAAGTGTTGGATCATGACCTTGTTGATTACTTAACCCTTTTGCAGTTGCTGCAAGAGACTCATTTGTGAACTGAAATTTTGAGAATTTGACAATGGAGAGGGGGGGGATTCATGCTTCCGCCTTGTGCCCTTCACTGTGGACTTTGAGGAAGTATTGGACCTTGTTGATGAACTAAAGAATCCAACAACAACACTGATGAACTAAACCCTTTTGCAGTTGGCGCAAGAGACTATCCATTCAATTCCTTCTAAATACTACAAAGATCCTGTGCTAAGACTAAATCAGGGTTTCATTTGGACTCAAAGACCCTGATATAGTCTTTGGAACCTGACCTTTTTTGGGCTTCATATGGCCACTAAGAGGCCTTGCTAAAACAGGTGAAGAAGGTGCCAGCACCCATCCTTCCATCTATCCACAAATGTGTTTTGCCATGAGGTCTCAAGTTGCAACATTGGGTAACAAAACTCTCCCGAGACAACAGCACCCAATACAGTAATAGGACGGGGCAAGTTACTTCATGTTTGGGGGAAGAGACCCTACAACTTGCCTTTGTATTGTTTTAGGTCAAGTAACAGGTTCCATTACTGACCATCTTGAACTGCACTTCATCGTATGGTATATGTACAGACCTAAACTGAGTTTAACAGTATTTGATTTCTGTATTTCATCCCAAAAAATAAAGTACATGCCATTTTATTTGATGTGGGTGGAATTGCTCCCAAGGCAGTTTTAGGTTAAGTTTCAACCAATAGTGTTGTTGTCTGTAAATGTAAATATGCAAATACCAGCCATGTAAAATCATGTAAGTGTAAATGTATATATTATATACCCTTAGTAATTCGACCTATTTGCAATCCTTTTTTTATTAGTTGTAGGTGCATCCTAAAGCTCAATGTTTTTTTTTTGGGGGCAATAACTCACTTTGATTGGCTCTTTTTTTTTTTTAAACAACTTTTAACACTCCTCAAATAAAAGCTTTTATTGCCATTACAATATTACGGAATTGCTTTGATTTACCCATATATATATATATATATATATATATAGACACACACACACACACTTTTGGGCAAAGGACATATGGGACAAAATATGATGCCATTGGGGAATATCTTGGGTGCATATTGTCGGCTGTATCTTAGGTGCATGTTGCCTCATCTCATTGCTGAAGTAGAGTTTTAATTTCTAACAATTGTTCATTGTTGTTTTTGGCTTATGCTTTTACAAGAGCTTTGTACCTATTGTGATTCATATTAATTAGTTTAATTAGTAGTGGTGCATCACAAAGCTGTTTTTTTTAATAAAAAATTTCACAACAGAATACTTGGATTCACCCATCACCAAATTTTTTGGTGAAAATTTGACTACAACCCCACCAAAAATAGAAGTTATATGTTTTTAGATAGTTTTACATGGTTGTTTTATACACTTTCAATTCAATGATTTTACACTGCATAATATGAATATATAGGGTTTCACACTTACACTTCTTGTGTTGAACACTTACAATGCTGTAGGTGGACTGTATACACTTACATGGATTGTAAATCCTACAACGTACGTACACACAACACTCCAATTTTTGGGGGCAATGCCACCTTCATGTTGACCAAAAAGCAGAAAAGAATAGAGAAGAATTAGGCACCACCCCCTGGGAAAACTCTTTTTCTAGTTGTCCACCAATCAGGAGTCTGTGAAAGGCACTTAAAAGGAACAGCCTATATGAATACAAGAAGACAGGAATCGTCATTCCAACTCAATCATTGAGTTGCTCTGTGGGGTCCAAGTAAATATATGATGCACTGTGCAGGCCTGGAATCACACAAGGAACCAACATGCTTAAATTTATTTTGAGGGGCTTGATGAATTCCCCTATCTAATGCACAAAGAATTTGCTGAGATATGTGCTACAATTGAGGGCATTTATCAGCCCTTACGATGGCACACTAAGGTAATGGGTGGGCCTTCCAAGTTCCCATCCTCCTTTTCATTTGCATAGAGAAACCAATTAGGGCTAATTCTGTGTGCTACTAGGTTGCCTCCATATTTTAAACCAGAGCTGAGTTTGGCTCACCACCCAGCTTATTCTAAGACCAAATGCCAACTCCCACTCCTAAAGCACTTGGAGAAAATCCCCTGTGTATTTGAAGGGTACTTTGTATCCATGAATATCACTCCTAGAACAGATGACGGATATTACACCTACTAAGCGGGATTCACACCAAGGACATAAAAGGAATAAATCAAGACAACAAACTAATCTTGACTCTTCTTATTTGCATCAAAAGAGTAAACTAACACACAAAATGAGTTGACAAGTGATGTGTCCTTAGAGTTAAGGAGGGGTAAATGCTTTGGGGTATCTTATCCTTAAGAAGAAACATCATTTTTTTTAAAAATTGACTCCAAGTTAGGATGAAATAAGGACGCTAGTTTGACCCCTTGATTTCAAAAATATTAAAATCCACCCTACATGAATTAGATGTCATCTAAATTTGTCATTCAAAATTTCCATCCTAGGTTCAAATAGTTCAGTGTAGAGTTAGATTAATCAGGTTGTATCCCCTTGTGTGAGCAAGGCAAGTGTCATTTTGAAAGTTACCACTTCAATGATTTTAACCCCCCAACTAAGAGAGGGTTAAATAGAATAATATGAATCCAGCCCTATAGGTGTAAGGCCCCTCCCACCATTAAGGTGTAGGCATATGAACCATAAGAACCCTCCTATGCCTCATGATTGAAGTATGTTTAGGTTCATGGTCACATTTGCATTACGCTGTAAGATGGGAGAAGCCCATGGATGGGGGACATCTCCATATTGTGGGCCAGGACTTGGCTATCTAACGCCTCCCCTTAGGACCCTTATTTGAGAATGCCCCACCCTGGGGCTTTACCTACATTGTTTCTCTCTCTTTCTCTTTCACAATATGTAGGTAGAATGTGCTTCCTTTCAGGTTTCTTTGCTCAGTGTGCAAATGCTTCTAGGGACCCCATTCCCAGTGGGCCACCTTCAATCCACCTAAAGGATAAGAAATCATTACACTTCGTATCTAATTCCCCTTTCCTTATTTGAAATGTGGTTCGGGAACTTGATGTTCTCCTTGTGGTTTGCCCTCTTAGGGTGGTTCTTTTGTCTTCTTAGACGTGGGTCCTTCCATTTTGTTCCTTGTATTCCTCCTTTTTGGGTGCTTTAGTTTATTTCTGATTTGACAGGGTTTCATCGTTCTGGGTCTCCTGAGTCCTGACTTGAAAAGCTTGTTCTTGTCCAGTCTAGAATCCAGATACATGAGGGAAAGGAGGCCATATCTAGTAAAAGATTCACACCCTTTTCCAAATGGTTTTGGATGGGTAGTAATAAGTCCATGGATGGTGAAAACTATGTTTACACAAGAGGTTTTTCACTAGGAATTGTGTATGAGAATGGATGGAATCAATGAGCATTGGTGTAACCTTCATTTGCTTACCATTGTTTTGGCTAAAAGGGTCAATGTTATGTTTAAAACCATTGGCATGAAGTTGTCGTTATCATGTGTTTAAAATTTGAAGGCTTGAATGCCAATCCACTTGTTATGTTAATTTTGAAGACCATGCTATTGGGGTGTTGATTAATTGATTAAAATCATGGAGAGGAAAGAAAGGCACCTGAATAAGAGAGGAGGTCAAGAAACAAGCTCTTCTTTAAGAGGCACTCAAACACCATGACTTAAGACAAAATTTTGCTTTGATGGAAACCCAAGGTAAAATTAGAGAAATTTTTGGTAGGGTTTTAAGACAAGGTTGGGGTTGGATTCAAAACATGAAGTTGAGGCTTAACTTCAAAGTGATGGCCTTGTTGGACTCAAATGAGTATATGAGGATTGAGACTAAGCAATTCTGTGTATCACTGAGATCAAAAGAATCATTTAAGTATTGCAATAATAGTTCACACTCAACATGTAGTTGTATATTCACAATCTGTTAGTGACAACCATGCTATCTTGCTAACTTCCTTGCTTAAAGACTTAATCCCAAATCCTACTTCCAAACCAAAAATCTCAAATTTGAACACCCTCAAACAACACCAAAGCTCAACCTTAAATAGCAAAACAATCGAAAGGTGAGTATTGACTCTTTGCAAGGTGACATCTGTTACTAAAAAATTCAATAATCAGAAGAAGAACAAAGCCAAACATTATGCACAAGAATTTTTTAAAAAGAAACAAGTGTACCCAAAAAAACCAGTAAATAAAAAATAAATCTTCAAAAATCAGCAAATTAAAAAGAAGCTTAAAAAACCAATTAAAAAAAACTAAAAAGCCCCAAAATTTCAAAATTAAAGATAGATAAGAGGGGTTGCCTTTTTATATACGTGATGGCAATAAATTTGTTTTGGATACACAATGACACCAAGTGTATCTTGCAAAACATGAGAATTTTTCAATAAAAAACTAGCAATTGAAAAAAACAAAAACAAAAAAACAAAAGGGTCATTGCCTCCTTTGTCGGGACACCTAGTCAGCGAGAGGGGGCACCATCACCTCATCGTTTTCTTCTCATTAAATTAGGTTAGATTTTAGGTTAAGTTAGGTGTTAGGTTTGGGTTAGTTGTCAGATTAGGTTAATTAAGTTAGGTTACTAGATAAATTAAGTTAGTAAGTTATTAATAGATTAGGTCAATAAGTTAGGTTAATTGGTTAGGTTAGTAAGTAGGTTAGTTGGTAGGTATGTAGGTTAATAAATAGGTAAGTATGTAAGTTAGTAGGTAGGCAGGCAAATAAGTAGGTAGGTTAGGTAGGTCAGTAAGGAAGGGCCTCATCCACGACTGGTGCATTTGGGGGTGCAGTGTCACGCAACCCAGCAACTGAAGAAGTGACTCTAGCAGCAAGTGGCAGTCAGATCCCGTCCCATTGCAATGTCTAGTTCTGTGCACCTAGTTTGGATTTGAATAGATCCTCATCACTCATTAGTTAGACAAGTGGATGATGTGGTCATATCTCAAGTTTGAACAAGGTTGATTTTTATGGGATGGAACTCAGCTTTAAGTCTTTCAATTTTACTTTTTGTGCACTTCCCAGCATGGAGGACTCCCATGTTGCACCTCATGTGATTCTCCTTGGAGGTGCACTTTTTACAACATATGTATGGATCCAAAACCAAGTCCCACCAGACCCAGAGTAGATAGTAGATACTACGGACAACAAAGAGGAATTCTGTTTTGCAATCGTACATGTATACTGACTGACCTTTGTGTGATTGGAATGATAATTTACAAATTATACTCAAATGGGGAGTGCATTCCAGGGAGACAAAAGTGGAGACAACGGATTTGTACTCTGGGACAAGAAATCTAGGACCAGTTTGCTTTTGGTATTTCAAAATTTGCAGACACCTATGTATCAAGACATACCTCATATCAAGATATACATGATAGACTTGATAGGAGGCCAACACTTTGTGGTAGCAAAATCATTTAAAAATGGTCTTATGCCTTTTGCAAAATCTTATTTGTTAACCCATAGATGTCAGGGAAAGCCAAATATACACTGAAAAGTGGACAGCCTTGGTGTTTACGGGTTAATAGACTATGTTGTTTTGTCAAGTAGGAGCAATGTTTTCATTATCAGATTTATGAATTAGCATTAGTTCCAAGCATCTCAAGAAAGATCTCACATTAATTAATGACACTTTTTTTCAAAAATTGTTTACATTGTCCAAATGTCATAAAAAGCTCCTCCAAAACATAAAATGACATCATAAGATGATGAAATCCTTTCAAAGCATCTCTAAATATGGTGATTTTTTTTAAATCAGAAGGGTATCTTCGGATAAAACAATTAAATTCTCTTTGTCTCATTTGTGCCAAATGTTGCACACACAAAAAGGCTGACTAGGAGTGGTTAAAATGGGCAGGTTCATTATTTGTGACTTGAGTGATAGACTAGACAAGCCTGGCCAAAACAATTGTTGAATCTGGCATTAAAAACCCACCAACTGATTACCTTGGGAAGACGCTAAACACCAACCTCCCCAGAGGGAGAGCTCTGTCCAGTGTCTTTCAATGCTGGTTCTGTGAACACACTTAGGAGAATACAAAATAAATTGTCACTGAGATGGTCCAGAAACGACAATCAGGAACAGATTCCACCTTTTAGCCACATTTTCTTCAAGCACCAGCTAAAATATAACCAAGGACTTGTACTAATCCCTAAATTATGGAATGTGCCTCCTACACAGTTGCCAATTGAAACAGAGCTATACAAATGCCCCATCCCCAGTTTAGAACTTAAGTAGTACTTAGAATATATCTAGTCTATTGTATCTATTGGCCAGCAGAAGCCTAATTGGACTCCATGGAATCCTCTTCATCGAAAGAAAATCCAGTGTTTTCTTTTAGTGTCCCTGACCAGGGCGCCTGCCAGTGGACCCGGAGCCACTTTTTCTCCATAAAAGCACACACCCAATTTTAGATAATTTGTTCTGGTCTTACATAAGTACAACCCAATCCCACTGAGTTTAGCAGCCAGTAACAGTGATTATAACCAGTTCATTAGTGGAATCTGATCTTGTTTTGTAAGGGGGTTTTCTCAAGACCAATTGAAATCTGGAACTAGTTATTAAGGTTGTATTATAGTATTACTTCTACAGTAAGACTCTAGGATTAGCTGCTGATGAAATAAGGTGGTAGCATGTTGTGGCCTATGAATCTGGAAATGGGCCCTCTTCATTGGCATTCCTCATGTACAGCCTTAGAGTGTTATTTATTTTTTAGTTTTAGTTTTTGGCAAAAATGAGGGCATGCAGTTCATTGCAGAAAAGAAAGAACCAAGCCCCAGGGTGACAGGTAAGGAGTCAAAACCCAAAGGGAAGACCGAATACTACACTCTACAACCTAATAACACCTGCTTTTGGTAACCAATAACACCATCTCACTTACATGCATATGGAATGAGCTCCCTCCCTGTTCTTGTCATAGTTCCAGCAATGATCATACACACACTCATAATAGTGACCAAAATGTGTCTTTTGAACATGAATATCTTTTCTAAGTAATTGGTTGAATCCATCACCCAGACCTTAATGTCATGGAATGGCTTACCCTGTCCATTATATTGAGTGTGGTGTTGGGCTCACCTGGCACCTTAGCCAACATAGAGGGCAGGGTTTGACCATTACATAATACAAAAGCACTACAAAAAGTTTGCCCCATTAGGCTAGATGGTTTTACCAGATATGAATATAACATCAATGTAATACCTACTTTCAAACAAGCAAGAGAATCAGAAACTTTCCTCCACGTCCCAATACAACCCTTCATGTTTTGAACCTATTCGTCATTCTTACTTGGACAAACTATTGTCAATTTCTTTGATGCTAACTCAGCCTAGTTCCCCTTTTAAATAAAACCCTCAGTCAAAATTAAGAAACATAGAACACATTAGCAACACCATTGGAGAACATTTTTTATGATGAACACACTCCTAGGTGATAAATAATACTGCTCCTTTAAAAACTCTTCAAGTTCCCCTCCCCCTCCTCCCAACCCTACAAACTTTGGGTGTGTTCAACTGTATTCATCTCATACTGATTCACCTCATTGGATGCTTAGAATTTCTTTTCTTTGTAGTACCCCTTTTTTTTTTGCTTGGCTAACGCCAGGGCCTTTGTTGCTGATGTGGGGTAGATAGGTCAAGGGGGAGCCACGCATTCAAAATCTGTATTATTTTCCTAGAAAAAGACAGCATAATTTCACATGGAATAACCTAATTATTTCATAAATTAGGCTTCAAAAATGTTAGCCAGTTTGCCACCAAAGACAAAACACAATATCAAAATACCTTGGGGGCTTCGACATTAATTAAATTATATTTGAATCTGCTGAAATTTCAGAAAATTTGCTTCTTAAGTTGTACCTGACCACTAAACAGTTCATATTGTTCGAAACAAAGCTATCTTTCCATAAAATCTATTTCTTACTATTGAAATTTTCAGAATTAAAAACCCAAGCATTGAATCAAGAAACTAAAGTTAAATTAATTATTCGACATTAGTGTGCCGAATCTGCAAAGGTACTATGGTATCAAAGCTCCTGATCAATCCTTGAGTTCCATTTTGCTCAGGTTTTCCAATCTAGCATAGTTACTGATCATCCAAAACAAGATTTAGTGCAAATTGGCACAAAATTTTCCAAAATGTTGTCCAAATTATAGAAAAAACTGGTGGCAAACCTCCAACCCCAAACTAAAAAGTGCGTCCAAATATGAAAAAAAAAAATTCTAAAAACCTGCCAAATAATTTTATTTTTTATTTTTTATTTTTTTAAAACAGGGAATTTGTGACAAGATATTCCCTTTTAAATTTGGATGTTTGAAAAGTTGCAAACTCTTGCACCGCCAAAATAGACAAACAACAGTGCTGCTGATTCCCTTTTCTAACATGACCAAAAAGTCCAAAACATTCGCCCAGTCTACTTAAAAAGCCCTTTCAAACTAATTTTAATTGCCGTTAAGGCCCTCAAAATGGGCCCACCAATGGCCCTTGAATTGGGCAGGAAGGAACAAATTCAACTGGAGATTTTGTCGGAGACCAGACCGGGTTTGCTAGTCATGTCTGAACCAGAACGGCGAGTTGCGCGTCTTATTTCACAATTGCTCTTTAGGCGGGCCCCCCTCCCACCCCCTTTGCTCCTTGCTCCTTTGTATTTTCCTCCTCGCTCGCTCACTGTTGGACGCTTCGCAGCGCTCGAGAGGCTTCATCTTCGCACTGTCTATCTACCACAACAACTCCCGTTCGACACACTAAAGCTCTTGTAGGAAAAATGTAATTCCATGAAGGCGGCCATTATGTTTTGCTTTTTAAAGTTTTGAAAGGTATCCTCTGGATATACTAGAAAAAACGGTGGAGGTTTTTAGGAGTTCTGTTACCAAGCTAGCTTGCATTCAAGGAGGTAAGTATTACTAACTGCAACACAGCAAGTGATCCTACGTTTAAGTCGTCAAAGATTCTGTTGCCCCACTTGTCTGTTGGACGATTTGATTTGATGAGGTTTTAATCAGCTTTGTTGCAGAATATTAATTGTTGCTTTCTTGTGAAATAACGATGCCTCCCAAAATAACACCTTCTACAGCTCCAAGTTTTCTTAAATTGGTAATTGCTCTGTAGTGTATGCCCCACTTTTGGACCAAGGATTTGTATAACACAAAAGACGTTCCAATTTCAATAATGAGTTTTAGAAGAGTAAAGGTCATCAGCAGCAGAAGAATCATATGCAAGGTGGTTTCGTGTTGTATACCAATCGATGCTTTTGTCAGAACATGCAATAGTGATTTACTACCTTTTCTTTCTTTTTTTCTGATGTTCTTTTTGTGTGCGGGTCTGTTTCCGTCAACAATAGAGAGCGTGTTTCAAAACTTTTCTTTGCCTACAATGGAGCAGTAGTTTTTTTTTTCCTTTTTTTTCATATTCCCCATGTTGCCCAGTTGGCTACCTAGTGGACCCTTGGGCAGCAATTTAGCTACATGAAGTTAAGAGATGTCCAAATGTTTGACTACTTGCAAAATAAGGAGAAAACATTTAATCAATCGTCATTTTTTTATAGTTTTATGTTAGCAAGGTGACCTTAATTTCATTATTTCAATAGATGCATGTGCGAAAATGAATGGTTAATAGTTCTTTCATTAACGGGATTGCACTTTTCTTCTTAGACATATAAATGTCTTTAACTTTTTTTACCCTGAAAAACCATGTGAGAGAAACAAACTTTGAGTAATTTTGTCTTGCTCATTGTAGCACATGGTGAACCTACACATACAAACAACATTAGTAGACAACACAAACAACTAGCACCAAATAAATTTCACAACCTTCAAAAAGTTAGGATTGAGGCCATGTTGCAAGGATTTTAAGGTTAAATCTTCAACATTGAAGTTTGAAATATTCATTGGAGAATTGAATAGGGTTCAAAGCAAAGTCACCATAAACTAAAATTGTCACCAAGTCTTGAAAGTTCATTGTCCCACAAGTTATAACTTACAAAGGAACAAGCCTACTAATATTTCAAAATTGAAATAAAAACCCCAACTCTACCAGGGGGGATCCTATAATAGGAATAGCTTCAGGTACACCGGTTACGATCTTGACGGCCCAATAACCAATTTGACAAAAATTTGTAACAAATGACAAACCAAAAAGATATAGGGGAAAATGATTATATACCCATTGCCCATTGGCCTAGCTACAAAATTAAAATGTTGTTTCTCAATATCAAAGAAAAACAGTCAAACATCAATCACATATTGACTATGGGCGACCTTCCATTCCTCAAAAGCTCGATCATAAGGAAAAAATTCAAAAGTAGAGAACTTTTGAACAAACATTTGAATGACAACATCCAAATGTGTTGTCAATTGATTCCTAAATTTTTTTTGGATAAAACTCAGTGTATTAAAACATCGTTCATCTTCCAAAGAACCAAAAATTTGCACAACTACGATTTCAACCAATTTTATGTACTTTGAAATCCTTTGCACAACAATTTGGGATGTGGTCAATTACTTCCACAAATGTGTGAAAGGGTTTAAGGAACAAGGTTCAACCATTGCAACTTTGGAGTTGTTCTTAATTGTCAAAACAAATAAAGATTGTTACATATCCAAAAAAGTAAGGTCCAAAACTAGTGAAATCTAAACTTCCTTAGACCATTTTCATTTGGCACACCATAAACATATTGATCACATTCAAGTGCAGCTAAAAGGAAGTTTTAGGGATAATGCACAACCAATATTGGGGATAGACCACCCCAAGTACATCCATCAATTCATGAAAGGGGAAACAATTACCAAGTTCAAATATCAACTTTTCAATTGCATATGCACATTGCAATTTCACCTCTGCCATTGCCTTGGCATAAACAACTCAAGTAACAAAAAAAGCTTTAGAAGTGGCATGGTCTTTGTACCTTGCCCAAATGTGTTGGCCCCCCAATTCAAAAGCTAGATGGTCAACCTTAGTATTCAAATCTTTGATCCACCTCATGGAGATGGTATCATTAAGACATTCCATCGATGCATTAAAACATTTGAAGGGATCTCTTTAGAACCCATATTTTTTTGTCACAATGTATCTGAAATAAATATACCTTGTGATGAAAATTTGTAACAATCAAATCACACATGAAAACAACTTGAAATTGGGCAAATTTGATGAGGGAATGCACAATAATCAAGATAGGTGGTAAGTGAGCCCAACCAAACATCACTTGGACATCACAAAGTTGCTACCAAGGCCATAGTTATTGAATCAATCACCATTTTCATCAACAAAAGGTGGTATGTTTCAAGCACATGTTTCAATGGACTTAACATACTAATCCATCTTTATGTTACATAATAGCTATCTCTTGTTTCCATGATTTAGGCTAATTTAATGAACTTTAAATGGCACTTTAGAGATTTGCAAAAAAATGTGAAAATGGACTCCAACAAGTCTTCTAGGCATGCCACCATAGGCAAACCATAAAGAGTATGGACTACCAAATTAGTCACATTTGTGCCATACAATGTATCCATGTCAAAAAAGGAACATGCAAGTCTCAAATTTGAATTATAACCCCACCTCTAACACTTTGAAAGGTGCTCACACCATCTACACCAGAACATAACAACCTAAAAGGCGTCTCAACTTTTGTTAGACTTGCAACATTAAAAATAGAAGTCATCATCACCTTTGTCAAGTTTTGGGCATTGGAACCCTCAAGAATGCATTCAACAAAAAGAAGAATAGGGACTCTACATGAGTCTTGAACACAATAGCCATGGACAAGGATCCAACTCCGATTATCTAATGTAGTCATTTCATTACAAGTTAATGCCACAACTCTAGCTACTTGAATAATAGATTTGATAGATGTTAAAACTTAGTTGTGAACATGTTTAGTAATCTCCCACCTAGTTGTGTCACTCTAATGATTCTTAAGATTTTTTTTCAACTTCAAAAAACTAAACAAGGGCTTAAAGTCTTCATATTTAGTCATTGGTTTCCCTTTGTTGAATAACATAAAAACAAATGCAAATTGCATCACCTTTCTTTTGATGTCTTGTTCAACTCCACCTTGAACATGTTCCAAAACAAAAAGCTAAATCATTAAGACGTATGATGTTTCATTTTTGGCATGAACACATTTGGGATCCATAACCTTCACCCCTTATTTATTTTTCCTTTTCCTCACATGCTTTTCCATTGAACTCCACTTGGGGACTAACATTTTTTCCTTGCATTTTATTTTGGTGCAAAGTTTGCATTGAATTATTGTCAAGTTCCCACCAAGATCAAAAATTGTTTCAGCCCAAGGCATTTCCATGACTAGGCATCCTAAAACTTTCTAACAATGTCTACTTCTTAAGTTTTTATTTGGTAATGGTAGGTGTGGCAATTGGTTCTAAAGATATAGATTCAGGTATGCCTACATTAGGGCCATAAGTAGCAAGAAAAATTTCAATTTCCACATCCATTTCAATTATAGTAAGTGTAGGTTCAAGGATTTGTGTAAGATAATTTCTAAGTTCCTTTTGCCTACTAGATTCTACTTCATGAATCCCAAGGACAATTTTAGGTTTGAAATTGGTTGAACCTCTTTCAAAAAAATGTTTGAACTTGAAATTTACATGTGGGTAGATTTTGGGTGCCATCTAGGTTTTTATAATGACACAATCTAAACTCTGCAAAATGTATAATGCACTAATGGACAACAATTAACCAAGAACTTTCAAAAGTCCAAGAACTTAGCTACAAAACATGGAAAAAATATAGAAATGAAAATGGAGGAGTGTAAGTACTAGGGTTTTGAAGAACTTAACTACCACTAGCCCATTTGTTTATTACAACCAAGTTGCCAAATTTAAGTGCCCTTTCAATCTCTCCACCATCAACTCTTGAGCTTTGATGAATGTTGGAATTAGCAACCACATTGTGTAATGCACACAATTCAAGCCAAGTTCCAAATTAATTGCCCTTTTGGTCTCTTCACCTTTAAAGTCTTAGCCTTGATAAATGCTGGAACTAACCAATCGCAATCATTAGTGAGCACAATTTGATGTTGGACCTTGTAATTTCGATCTTCAAAATTTTGACTTCAAATGATTTAAACACAATGTGCACAATTCATCAATGTTGTGTGCATAACTCATTAGTGACTCATTCACAATAATCAACAAAAAAAGTTTAAGGTCAAAACTCAAGACTTAGAAGTTAATAATAAGAACTTCATTGAAGAATTCAGTTTGGAGTCTAGACTTTGAATTTCACATTATAATCAACATTATGCATAACTAGAATTCAAATTTCACAAAAATCAAGTCAATTTGCCTTAAGATCTAAAATCTCAATGGTTTTTAACACAAATGGTGTAGGTATATTGGGGTTACAACTTATAGTTATGAACTTTGGGAATTTGGACTTTGAAAGGCAACAATTTAAAGCCTTGAAGTAACATGTTTGAGTGGCAAGCTTCGATGCACATTGCACATTGTAAGTTGTAACATAAGGTCACTCTAAAATCTGTTATTGCATAATGAAAACAAAATTGCCCCAAATTTCATTATACAATTTATACATTAGAAATGAACACTAAAATTTGTTGTGACATAAAGGTCAAGATTCAAAGGCAAAAAAGGTGAACAACCTCAACAAACTTGAGAGCAATGGAAAGTGACCTACGGCCAAAATAGGTAGTCCAAACAACTGGGGTTAAACAAAATGAATGGCTAGATGGTCATCATTTGTTAACTTTGCAATTAATCTAAATTGTAGATGGTGACCTTTGTGGAGACATGGTTGCCATAAGTCCTTACTATGACAAAATTTGAAAGCCTTTTGATGGCATTACAACAAAAATAACAATTTAAAAAACCTTAATTTAAAGTATTCTTTTCATGGATCCCTTTTCCAAATTAAAAAAAGGTGAATTATTGCCCCCCCCCAAAAATGTTGCAATGATGTAAATTCTAGGGGAGAATGTTGTGTAGGGTAAAGCCCTCAACAATGGGTTTTATTATCTAGTTAGGGCCCATATGAGGCAAGTCGAACATGAGCCTAATTCCATTTAAGCCCACGACTGAAAGATTTGTTGAACATAAATATTATGCTGGGATTTTAATTTTTAATTTTGATCCCATTATATCTATAAGGTTTCCAATGGATATCATTAAAAAAAAACCAACATGAAACATTTTGGAAAATGGAATGGTGATAGGTGCATGCATCTTGTTTCTGAAATGTCTTACAAGTTTTTACACTCCATAATGTGCTTTCTAAATACACTACAAAAATCCAAGGGGGTCCTTATATATTTGGTATTGGTAAGGGCCATTCTAATTAAAAATGCATTTTTCTGTCAAGTGGTAATAAATTATAGATTACCACTAATGTACAAGTTCCCCATTGTTAATTTCCATGGCAAGCTGGGTAAAGGAGTGTTACCTTCATTGATGTAGATCACAAGAGAAACTAGCAACACAAAAAGTGGAACCACTACTTGAATAGGACACCAAAACTAGTTATGTACATGCAATGGAGTTGTCAAGCTATTATGGGAATTTTTCACATTATCTACAATGTGAAATGGATGTTATGTTGGTATAAATAACTCTACACATCCATTGCCTCAGTTATTTTGACTCAAGGAATATTTAAATATTAGAATTATCCTTAAAGTGGTTTTTGTCAAGACTTCAATTGCCCTTTCAATTAATGTTTTTTTTGGGGGGTGAAACTTCGCACTATGGCAATAATATATATTGAATTTTTGGCCATTTTTCATTTTTAAAATAAATTTGAAAGTAATTTCTAAAATTTTGAAAAAAATCTCCAAACTTTTGAAACCACAAATTTGATGGAAAAAAAAAACCATGTACTCAATCTCTGGCTTCATATTCAATTATTGAATATCTTTCAAATCAAAATCACAATAAAATATTAAAACTAAGTATCAAATAACATTATTGCTTAGGATTTGAAGACTTTTATGAGTAGTTAGTGGCACTTGTTTCAAGAAAATAGAAGATTCAAAATGAAACTCATAATACCACCATTTTTTATGGTAAAAGGAGTTTGAACTAACATTTGGTAGCAATGCACTTTTTCACAACAAATTTGTCCTCACATTATTAATTTCATCGATACCAAAGGTTTGGATCCTTAGCTTGGACGACTTTGTGTATAACTTTATTATTTTAAACTAATTTCCACAAGTTTTTTTCAAAGGGTAAGACCCCGAGTCCCCATTATGAGTAAACAAGGATCACTACCCTATACATAATGATTCATTTTTTCACTTGATCTAATGATGATAACCTCTTCTAACTTGCAATCCATATTATGACATCAAGATGTCAAAATAGGAAAACACCTTAGTCGATTTCAGTCTTCAATATGAGGAAACCCTTCAAAGGTTGGGACTAAATAAAAATGTTTTTTCATCTAGTCTAAAAACTTTGATATAATGAAACAATTCAAAGGTTGCCATGGTAAAATATTCCACTAAGTTACAAAATTTTAAACTATAGCTAGATTATTCCAAGCCATAAAATAACTTTGTTGCCAATGTTCATATGAAGAGCTTGTAGCAGAGCAAGTGTAATTGGAATTTATGGTCAATTGGTGGTGCAAGAAGGGTTAAATTTCATAAGTTAAAACCACCTTGCAAGATTCAATTGGGTCATGATATTAGGTAGTTTCAAAACTAGTTGATTGGTCCATCATGAAAGGGGTAAACATACTAGTTACTATAGCCACTAGCCAATAATTGAACTCAATGTTTAATATTGAAAATCTCAAAGGGAGGCTTGTAGGTGTTGTTCTTAGGAGTGTTTTCCAAGAGTTGGGAAATTTAAAGGGATGGGGATATAACGTGCTTTCCATATTTTTGCAATAAAGAGAAGCGAAAGCTTGTGTTCCTTTAATTGGCGAGAACCTTCAAAATGCAAATGACAATTGAAGAGTTAAAGGTTGTGGACATTTTTTGAAAATAAAGTTGGCAAAAAGGTAGGTAAGGATGTATTATGTACAACAAGGAGACATGTTTAGAGATAGGTTTATAAGCCTTTTAGCCTCTAGGCAGGGTACATTCACAAAGAGAGGAGCCATAGGAATTGCAACCAATGCTTTGTTTTTCATGTTTTTGTGTCAAAAAATAATATTAATATTACACATTTCTTTTATATGTTTTTATTGCTTGAAAATTTACATAAATGACTCTTAAAGGACTTGAAAATGACATAATTTTGGAAAGACTTTTAAATCACTTTTTTTTAATCAAAAAGACTGTCTTACAACTTTTTACAACTTACAAATGGAATATTTTCAATATATATCAAGAATCTTTCAAAATAAGTAGTCATCGAAGTCCTTACTAGAGGTGCACCCCCAACTCCTTATTTTGTGAATGTACCCAACATCATTATTTTAATTATATATAATATGGTGTGTCAATTTTTTGTGGAAATGTTGCCCATGAAAGAAAGTGTACAAGTATTGGCAACCTTTGTGTCCAAAACAAAATGGAACTAAATTATTGAATGGATGTGTCATTATTAAGAACATAAAAATTATTATTATTAAAATTTAAAAATCTCATGAACATGTTATGGAAAATAACACTTCAACATTGACATACCTCATCATTGTAGTCCATTAACTCCACCCATAGGATGAATCCCAATTTAATTTACTTAAACAAAGAATTTGGACCAAAGTCAATTTTGATTTGTGCTTATTTCCTGAACAATCATTGAAAATGTAAAGAAAATGGGATAAATGCATATTTCATTTCATATCTTACATCATCCATTTGGCCAAAAAAAAAAACCAAAAGATGACATCATTAGTGACCATGTGACATGTCCATTTAGAAATTAGGGTCTTGAAAGTGATGCCATTGCTTAATCCTTATAGCACCACATGGTACCATCACCACAACCTTGAAACCCTAATGTATAGGTCTTGCCACTATCACTAAATCTTAACTTCCTTTTCATTAGCAATGCTGCCATTGTTGAAGAGCTTTTCACCACTTGACCTTCTAGTGTGCACCTTAGTTCATTAACAACAAATGACGTAAGCTCATATGCTTATCACCATCATTATAACATTGTTAAGTTATTTAATTTGCATGGCTTAAGTGTTAAAACTAGAATGGCAATTTGTAGATTGTAAAATCTAATTTTTAAAAGTCTTTGACTTTGGCCATTGCATGGATTTTGAAAGCTTATGGTTGATTAATATGGAGTTGAGACTCAAGAAACCTCTAGAGTCGAAGGTGGCCATGGTGTTCAGTTAGATGGTGTCTCCTAGGAAACCTAAAGGTGGTGGTACACATCACAACAATATATTAAAAAGGAGCCATTCAATTAAAACCTCATTAGTTGTTCAATGTGAGAGCATTCTCTTCTTGAAAAAGCCAAGCAAACACTCCTTGGTATGTACATATAGTCAAAGTTGAAATGTAAAATCATGTAAAATCAAGAGGGTTTTTTGTGTCTTTTTGAATGGGGGACATGTTTCTAATTCTTTTTTTTTTGTTCTATGTGTAGAAATTTTGTTTATCTTAAAACATTTATGGCCATAGTTAGACCTTCATTTGTTGTATCTTATGACTAGGTGATGAAAGCAATGCCACATATTGCTGCAATTTATTTATTGTGGTTTATTAAGGTTTTTAAGTTTTAAGTGCCAAATATTATTATAGCTTTGTAGATTCTAAAATGACTATTTTAAAGTCTTAAATCTTAATTTTTGACAATTCACGATCAATGTTGAATGTTTGTTGTTGATCCTAAATCCTAATTGTCATGTGTTTTAAATTTTTTAAGTTTCATATTATGTGGGTAAAACAAAATCTGCATCCTAAAGGTACAAAAGCACTAAAACACCATGTTGATCTTGTTTAATGATTTACAATAAAAAAATTTCAATTACCATGTGTTGTCAATTTCCAAGTTCCAAATTCCAACTTCCAGTTTCCAACTTCCAAGATTTTGATTTTTAAATCTTCATTCTGGTTTGTTATAAAATCTTTGATCATGCTTATTCAATGGTTCATATATTAATTCTTGATGCTCATTGATTGCATAGTGCTTTAACAAATCCAGGTGTTGGATTCAAGATGATTCTTGAAATTTGAAGGCTTCATTTTTGGGTACATGATTCCTTAAAGCTTTCAAAATCCAAGTTCATGAATCATGAGTCTTAAATCCCTCATCATGATTTGTTGTTTCCTTGCATTCATCATTCTATAAGCCTCACACTTCAATTTTTTGTACTTAATTCTTAATGGACTAAAATGTTCCAAAATCCAAACTCTTGAGTCTAACTTGCTACTTTTGATGTCGTTGTTAATTCCTTGATTGTCATTTGTTCATTGTTGTAGCATAAAGATGACATTATTTTAAATAATAGTAGAAATTACCATTTTTTTTTACTTTCTATGCATTAGAAAAAAAACAATCGCCATTGCTTACATGGTGTTCAAGTAGATACATAAATTCTACAAAAATATGTTTTATGTACCTAATTTTTAAAATATCCATAAGCTTTTGAATCTTGAGTCCTTGATGTTGATTGTCATTTTTTATAATATCCTTTACCATCTCAATGTCTCACATCTTGATTCTTGAATATTGATGTTCATTGTTTGCATTTTATTTTAACATATTTGGTTATGGACTTTTGGACTTGGGAATCTCATCTTTTTTACCTACTTCCTAAGAGTTTTAGAATTAAGCTCCTACATTTTTATATTGATAATCAATTATTGTTTTCTTTGTAATCATCTATCATTGGTTGAAAGTTTAAAGTATTTCAATCTTTTATCATCTAAATGAATATGTTTTTAGAACTTGATGACTTGTCCTTGTTTTGTTGAAATGGACAACCACCGTGGCCCATTGCAAAATTCCCAAAAAACTCAAGTTCAAGCCAATCTATCTTTTGCTTTCGTATCTAAAAATGAGGCTGGTCCATCTTCTTCATTAGGACATGTGTTTCTATTTATTGATTGCCAATGATAATGTTTAACAAAGCTTATGAGGACCAACCAATCTAAGTAGAATGCTTAGAAGAACATGAAACTACATGATGGGTTAAAAATTGTTCATGATGTCAGGATAGTGCATTTGCCATGGGTTGAATTTACAATCAATGAGAAAGGTGCAATCCACCAAATCAAATGTAAAATTTGCACATTTGTTGAAGGAGAAGAAAAGTCTATAACTCCAAAACTAGACAACTTGTCGAAACATGTTAAATGTTGGAAACCTTTGGTGTCCTAGCCATGTGTTGATGTTGGTTCACACTATTTCAACAATAATTCAATGCACATGGAGAATGAATGTGTATATGCTACTAGTTTCCACCCTTCCATCCTAAGCCAACTCCAAATTGATGTCCCATTTAATTGGAAATGGAAATTGTGTAATCTACTATAATTTATCACATTTTGACCCACAGGTGGCCTATGACCAATTATGAACACTTCCAAACCTTGTTCTAAACGTTGAAAATAAAAAATGTGTCAAAAAAACATTCCTTTGATTTGTCATGTTGGGGCATGGCAAAAATCGTGCATATTTTTTTGTTGGAAGCTATCAAAATTGCATTTGTTGCTATTACTTTTTGATGCACCCCCAAACTCCTTGATATATTCAACTACGAGTCCAAAGGTGAAAGCAACGAAAGGACGAAAAATTGGGGTATGTTTTTTGGCTTGTAGCACTTCGAGGGTAGAAGGGCGTGTTGGAGCTTTGGGATGGGGGCTACGATGAATGAAAAATGGGTCAATTATTCACACGGACTTACACAAACCAAACAACAAGTTGGTTAGTACATAATTGGAACACTTTTGGTGCACGGATGAGCCATGAGCAAACACAGACTCATAAGACTCACCATGACCTAGACTTGAGGGAAGCCATCACTTTCCTCTTTATAGTATTATTTGTTCTTGGTCATTGGGCCTGCATCCAAATATCATTTTATATTGGAACCCCCAAGTTAAGAATTTTGAAATTCCTGAAATTGGGACTTCCACGATTTTGGAGGCCCATAACTTCTTGTGTAGACCTTTGATTGAAATTTCCAACAATATGTGGCACACCATTTCAATGGAAGTAAAATAGGGTAATTATCGACTTTTAGTGGTCGGGAGTCAAATTGGTAATTTGATTCCCAACCCTTCTTTTGGCCATAACTTATGTTTTAAATACCCAAATGGGTCATGAGAGCCGATTTTAGACATCTATGTTTCAAGAGCTTTCCAATGGTATAAGGAATTCTTTAATCCAATAAGTTTGACCCCTGCAATTACCTTCTGGAAATTCAAAAATCCATCGGGAGTCCATCAGACTCCAACTCCCAAAGTGGGAGCACACTTGGGAGTGTGTGAGTTCATTCCCTCACACTCTCCTACACTCCCGGGAGCATGAAATGTGATTTTTAAGCTCCATTCTTAGCCCGCACCTCCATAAGCCCTCGCCTTGGTTGTGAGCCCAAGGTTAGGGTTGTGACATTTTCATTGCCATTAATGTAAATGAAGCTATGGAATTTGACAACACTCAATGGATCTCAATCCTCTTATATGTGGTCCAAGGGTGGAAAAGGATTCTCATCATCCTTTGTGTTGAGATAATTGGTATGTCTTCCACATTTGACAATATTTTTTCTTTAATGGTTAGGTCTTTGCAAGATTTTGGTGGGCTAAGGTTGAAAGATTTGAGAAGAAAGATGGTCAATATGGGTTGCGATAACAACATCATCTTTGGAGGCAATCAAACCAATGTTACATCACAATTCAAGAAAAGGCTACCTTTTTTATTGTAGAATTCATTGTTTTGTTCACAAAACAAATCTACTTGTGTTCATTATTTCATAACTAGATTTGGTGCATTACATTCAAATTTCTATTGAAAAATTTGTATGCATTATTTGTTCATAGTCCAATGAATTTTTTGGAATTCCACAAGCTTGTTGACTTGATCAACATTAAAGGAAACAAACTATTTTTAAATGTCAAGATTCAGTGGATTTACATGCTCTTTCTAACAAAGATGTATGTTGAATGCCACCTTTTGATTATTAATTTACAAAAAAATGAGGTTGCTTTAAAAAAATTGATTCATTATGTGGTGTTGAACTCATTTGGAGGTTGCCTTGTGTCTTACCTTTGTTTAAATGTGTGCATATTTGATAAAATTTGCACAAGGTCAAGATGTGTTTATTTGCAACTTTGTGGACACTATCAAGTTGGTCCACAAAAGGTTGTTCAAGCTTTATTATGATATTTTACTAATTATGAAGATCCATTTCAATTTTCTTTTCATTCTATCCAATGACACCTTTCCCATGAATTGGTTTTCTAATTTCAATGGTGGTAAGGAAGAAATGTATCTTGCATTCTTATTTGTTGGAGGCAAGTACACTACATGGCAAACCATCAATATGGTTCTATTGGTCTTGAACCTATTGCCAAAGATGCTTTCAAGAAGGTTGCCACCAAAGTGAATGATGAATGTGAAAAAGGTAATTTGACATCTTGTTGTAGAGCTTGAATGGTGTTTCTAAAGCATGAGGTTAGGACAACCTTTTGTGCAGTTTATCCACAATTTTGGACTACAAATTTATAACATGTAGAAGATAATTTCACATTCATCTAACTATTTTGAAAGCCACTTTTTGTACGTTTCAGAATGTGGATGATGGTGGCAAAATTGTTATAATTTTATTTTCTATTCATAACCTTGATTTCTAGATTTTTTTTCAAGATAATGATGGTTCATAACTTTGAAGTAATCTTTTGTAAAAAAAATAATCAAATTTAGTTATTAGGCTTTAGCATAAGATTTTCGCATTCGCCATCCTCAACCATAAGTTTTTAAAATACATTAAACTAGATGATATTGCTTATTGAAGGGCTTGGGTATGTTGAAAACAAATTTTTTTTTAACATTGTCAATTTCATGAAAAACAAATTACAAAAGGGTGCAAGCACACTACATAATCCCTTCTTAGGTGTCACTTTTATAATTTTTTCCTCGCATATCTTTATAATTCAAATATAAAACATTAATATTTTCATTGAAATATCAAGAAAGAGACTCACATATGTAATGTTAATAGAATGGGCATTTAAAAAGTGGAAAAAAAAATCAAAATCTCAAATATTTTACAATGAGTAATGGACTTTTGAATGTTGGTGACAAAATTTTGTAACACCCTGCAAAACTCATGAATAAAAACTTTTATCCTATGATGAGTTAGTTGTATGTGCTTGAAATTTTGGGATATGGACAAATTATTTTTAAAAAACTAAATATGCATTGAATGAATGGACTATGAGTTTAAGTCATTATGTATGGATTTTTCAAATTTTCAAAAATTGTAATTATTTAAAATGTTCATTTAATTTTTAAAAATAATTACTTCAAAGAATATCCTAGGGTTTTTTAATGCATTATAATATCATGACGTCAAATTGAAAATGGAAAAGAATGTTAATTTCAATATTATTTAAATATTCTTATTTTAAGCCAATTTTCAACCACATTAGAAAAGGACTTTCAAAATGGATTCTAATCCATCAAAATTTAACCACCTTAGTGTGCTTTCATCCATAATTGGTTGAACACTCATGTGGATTTTTGCACCAAGTTTTACAATCAACATTTAATTTAATTTAATTTTTCCTTTATGACTAAGCTAGAGCCAAATGGTGAGGCAAATTGCAATATTCTGTAAATGCATAAGGGACTCCAAGCTCTTGGAAGGTTGCAATTTGCAAAGTGTAAGGTGGTAAATCAAATAAGGTCTTAGGATTATGTCATTGTTTTGATTCATAGCTTGATTTTTTTACAAATTGAATTTTTTCCAAGTTGATATAATCATTTAAGAAATATTTTGTTGATTAGATCATAAATTTTTAACATCATGATAAAATTCTAAAATCATGGCATTGTTTAGTAATCTAAATCTTTGTTTGTTTGTTGGCAATTTGTTGTAGAAAAAGCCTAATACTTGGATTTTGTTTTTGGATGATGGTTTTGCAATTGAGGAAGAAGAGAAGTTGGAATCCAATTGATGCAAATAATAGTATTGATGACTCATGAAAATTCAAGAAGCCAAAACAAAGAACAAAAAATGTAAATATAGGTTCAATTTCTTGTTGACCTCTGTTTTTTATAAATGTGTTTTTTTTTCCTTACTTAGGGTCCAAACGTTCTTGAATCTTTATGTTTTAGTTTGTTTTGGAACATGTGTGTCGATTGTGTTTGTAAGAATGATGGTGCAACCAAAGTAAAAAATATAACTTCATTTTTAACTTTTTCTTTTCATGGTTATGGTTTTATCCAAATTTTAAGGTGCATTGTCTTCATCAGGGTGCAATGTTCAAAGAAAAAAAAACACACAAAAGGATATTTCTTTGACCTTTACTTTTTAATGTTTTTATTTTATTTTAAACTCAAAGGTATAGGCTTGTATTTTAATTGATTTTTGGGTGATGGTAGGGCTTGAATTTCAGTGGGTAACACCCTTTGGGCATTGAGGTTCAAATCCCTTTTAAGCAATTTAAAATGTAAATCTTCTTCATTCAAGTATAGTTTTTATGATTATTACCACGTAGATTAATTTTTCAATTGATTCCTTCCATCCGTATACTTTCCATCCATAGGCAATTATAAAGTTTGTTTCATGTTTATAAACTCCTAAGTTGTGATTTGTAATTTATAATTGATCATTAATCAAGCTTATTAGAGTTCAAGGTTGCACATTTGCTCTAATTGGTGCTCTAGGTAGTCAAATTTACTATATATTCAATGACCTTGTAGCCAAATGCACTTCTCTACCAACCCACATGTCACCAATGTTTACAATCTCACTTTTTATGGTTGTAACCAATTTGCAAACATTTGCAACTGAAAGTTCACCAACATAACCACTCTTTAAAATAAAAAATTCAGCAAGGCAGCTCCAACTCAAAACAAAAAAAACCCAACTACCTATGCTAAGTTAACTTTGAGTTGTGTTACTAGCTAGACTTGAAATTAGTTTTTTGGTCTTACATGTGACAACCAATCCATTTCTATGGGTAACATTAAGAAATTGGAGCTGTAGTGAAAGAAATGAAAAGACTCCATACATTATTTTCTCCAACAAAATGGCAACTTTGGGGTCTCCTGATTCTGCCTTTACAGTTATGGAAATAGCCTATCAGGGAACATCATGAATTATGAAAATAAAGTCCATGTGCATTGTAAATTAATCAAACCAAGTGAAATCAATGTAATGCACTTGGAAACTTAGAGTCAAAAAGACTTCTCTGGAATTAAAGATTCAAGATAATCCAATTGCAATCACAAGGTAGTGGTTAGAAAGTTTGTTTTGGGCATTTAAATTGGAAAGGTATTTCATGCATCCATAGAATTGGTTTTCAATTCCATAATTTCTTTGATATTTGCAAGTTAGAAGATTGAAAGGAATTATAGTCTTAGTGTAACCAAAAATGGAGGGACACCAGAGAGACGCAGAACAATCATGGCAGCCAGCAACTTCTCTCCTCCCTCGCGTGCTCTGACTGATCAAGCACAATGGCACCTTACGACCAGAACACAACAGGACAGACAACCTTCCCTTGTCTCCAAGCTTGAATTCATAACCCAGCTACAAGAGCAATCCTCTGAGCTTTCTCACACTTAGCTCACACTGACTCGACTCAGACAAGCAGAAA
>Ga0209611_10000160_pt1 | contig 83654 bp, 78 predicted proteins | sample S1TSphgellanicum_3_FD_187693 | JGI IMG/M metagenome (GOLD analysis project Ga0209611, IMG submission 187693) | Host-associated microbial communities from peat moss isolated from Minnesota, USA - S1T2_Fc - Sphagnum magellanicum MG (SPAdes) (version 2) | ecosystem: Host-associated > Plants > Peat... | reverse complement strand
TGTATACATTACAAAATTAGATAATAATAGGGTGATAAAAAATAGGTTGGAAAATTATCTAATACCCCCTTAAAAATGGTCATTTGATGCACGTAGATTCCAAATTTTACATTAACTGTCCCCCCTAAAAAAAATTGTTTTCAAATTTGCACGGTTTGGCCACTGAAAGCACTTTAATTATTTCTGAATTTCATAGTCCAACGAGGACTTTTAAATGGTGTGTGAATGGGGTAAGTTTAATGATTCTATCATATGCACCTTAAATTGTCAAAAGATTTGAAAATACACCCAAGTATTTTCCCCATGGAATTTTCAATGAAAACTACCTTCATTCATTTTACCTTTTTTGTTATTGTTGTGTTTTATCACAATAAAAATAAGAAACTTTAAATATAGTACAAACATGGATGTTTCATGGGACATTTTAGACCTTCAAGGACATCTAAGTTTAACCATTATAAAAGAAGCTAGTCAAGCCATGCATTGAGTCTTTTTTAAGGATTGCATTTGACATGTGACATTTTACATTGGTTTAAAATATCAAATTTGATAGTTTTTATACAATTTCTTAGATTGGATATTAATATTGAAACCACATATGATTTGTACTATTATAATTTTTTTTAAAAAAAATATCAACCCATGGATTATAATCAATTTTACAACTTCTTTTTAAACCATGATCATAAATTTGAATTATATTAGTCATTAAGGATGTTTGAACATTGTAATCCAATATAGAATCACCATGTAAAATTGAATAATTTTTTTGAATGGTTCAACATATGGGCCATAGTGAACCAACACTTATTAATGCACCATCCAATGGATGCTTGTTATTACTCAATTATTGAGTTATTATATGGTTTTATCTTGATGACCAATTCTATAAGAAATAGGTTTCATATGTAGGAAAATAATTAGGAAAATAGATATGTACTAGGTAAATAAATGGTTTACATAGGTAAAGGCTTTTTTTATTACCTACCTATTAACAACATGCTTTTGGGTTGTTAGTAGGTAGGTAGTTTAAAAAAGCAATTGAAGTAACCACCATGGTTAGCTAGGGAATTAAAACCCAATAGAAAATTATTTCCTAACCATTTACCATTCATCCTTCACGTTATGTTGGTGGGTGTTGGTTCATTGTGGCCCTACATATGTGGCCTTTTCTATGATTTATATTAAAGCTTACAACAAATTTGGAAATAAGTTTGAATAAAAAAAAAGACATTCAAATTTTTAAGTGTGTTGAAAAGAATTAATCAACAAGTGTCTTTTTAATGTAAAAGGACTTTTCTAACACTATGAAATGATTCCAAATCATGGGATTCCAATTTCACGAGTAGAGAAACACAATTCCAAAAGATGAAAAATTAATTCATCAAATACAATTAATAGCAGTTCTTCAAAGTAACGAAGGTATAATTTCTCATTGCACTTAACAATTATTTCAATTATTTTTATTATGAATACACCCATCTTTAATCCTTCCTAATGTTTTGACACGTAGTAGTTTTTTACCTCCATTAATTACCTTTAACCAATTATTTTTGTTTGGGCAAATATTTGGATTTCTTTTGTGTTAACAAGCCTGTCATTTTTTAAAATGCAACTATCAACTTTCATGGTGTGGTCAATATCCTTGGCATGTTTGAAGTCCTTCCCCATGTGCCCTTGACATCCTTTTGGGTAGTGGCCCCCATCATCCTTCCTTCTATTCGTCATCATTTGTAAAAAAAAGAATTAAGTGTCTTTCCCAATGGCTTTGTTATCCCTTTTAGCGCTTCCTCCTATTCTTCTCCCTAATGCTCATCATTGTCCTTACCATTCCTTATTGTGCCTACCTAGGGATGTTATTGGTCACTTGATTTTTTTTTTAAACAACCATCTTGAAGTCCCTATTGTTCCTTTTGATCTTCCATAGTGTCCTTACTAGTGCACGTTATGGTTCTTGTTGTCTTTCTTGGCATTCCTTGCACTCATGTTAACATTGTCATGGTTCACAATGACCCTATCATTTAAATAAACAAAAATAAAATAAAATTCCAACATCCTTTTTGATGCCCCCATTGTCCTTCTTGGCGATCCTTGGTGTCCTCCTTGGTGCCCTCCATTATCCTTCCCAATGATCCCTGGCATCCTTCTTGGTGCCCATCATCATCCTTTCATCCTTCCCATTGCTCGTTGTCTTCTTCATGTGTTTTAAGATGCTAATTTTTTTTTTCTCTAGTTGCACCTTAGTGCCATAATCATTGCTCCCATTGCCTTCAAGGTGCTTTATTGTCCCTTGTCACAATGTACGTGTGTGTATATTGATTTGGCAACAATTATCAAATAACTACTAGGTTTATTTTAGTTTTTTTTTTCCTATAGACTGAGTTCTTTTTTTGCTACTCTTATTTTTGAGTTGCTTCAAGGTATTGCAAAGTTGTTTTGTCTCTAAATTGATTTGGCAGCAACTATTGAACAACTATGTGACCAAACCAATCTTAGTTTTTAGTAGGTTCGTTTCATGCACTTTTTCTTTCAATTTGTGTGATAGAGGTTATCAAACAATTAAACTTTCCATTAAATGTAAGTTGGTGTTCTAATTATTTTGGCATTAATGGCAAGGATGCATCTTGTTTAGAGTTTGCTATAAGAATAATTGTTTCTAGAATTCAATAAAGTTGTGTGTTCCATTTTTTTATAATGTTGAAACCTTAAAGCTTTGTGTGTGTGCGTCCAATTTAAAATTGAGAGCTAGTTTTTCTTTTATAATGTTAAAAGCTTAAAGTTTTGTGTGTGAGTCCAATTTTAAGTTGAGATCCAATTTTTCTTCTATTGTTGCTATTTTTGAACTACCTTAAGGTACTATGGAGTGGTTTTGTCTTTGTACTAATTTAGCAATGATTATCAAACAACTAAGTTACCAAATTAGTCTTAGTTTCCATTAGGTCTATTTCATGCACAATCTTTTTCAATCTATGTTAGATTTTTTTGTTTATTTTGTTTTAGGGTATGGGGTGTCCAATTTGTGGGATTTTAGGTTTGCCATGTTTAGTTTCATGGTGCGGGGTTTCTAATTCAAATGTTTTAGGCATATAATGTTTAATTTTAAAGTATGGGTTGTTTAATTTATGGGATTTTAGGTTCATCATGTCCAATTTCAAGGTTCCAAGTTTGTCATGTCTAATTTTAGGGTTTGGGGTTTAGTCTTTAATGTCAAGTCCTTTGTTTTTCAAATTGTGTTGTGCCCAAAAGCCTTTTTTTGAGGAAACATGTGTTACAATTTTTGTTATGAATCCAACAATTCATTTACACTTACAAGGGGGATGCAAATCAAATTGCAAAATTTAAAATTATAAAGGTAATGCAAGTCAAACTGTAGGATTAAAGATTGTAATTTTTCATACCTTTTGTTGGTTACAAATTACAACATGATTCAACCCATTTTACAATAAGGTAAAATGTGACATAACAAACTTATGATTTGTTTCGAAATATGTTTTTCACATTATTTTTCTACTTGCGACTAGATTATATGTTGAATAAAAAAATTAAAAATCATGAAAAAATTGAGCAACATCAACAATTTAAAATCATAATCCTAAATTTGAATTACATTTGAAACCATATCCTTTTTAAGAAAAATCATAAACCTTATACCCGATAACTATTTTATCATAGCCTAGGATCAATTTCCAAATTGACAAAAACGAATATTTTTCTTTCAACAAATGAATTAAAAAAATTTATGATTATAAAATTTTCCATCATGTACTACGATATTGCCATATCAATAGTGAATTTTTTCAGAATGTAGCCATTGATAATTATGATGATTTTTCAACATGTCAACTTCATATTTGCACAAAATTTCATTTCACTTTTTTGAGGATTATTTAATGACGGAATTGGCCTTAGGGTTAAGGTATTTGGACAAAAACTAATATTACCCTTATCCATAGGTTCAACTATTTTTATCAAAAAAAAAAAACCCTCAAAAGTTCTATCACATTTATAAAATATATAATGTTCAAACTTGTAGGTTCTTTAAAGAATAAATACTCACACAAAACTGGTTTTTGCAAGTGTTGCGCAAGTATCAAAAAATACCTTCGAATATCATTTGATTATCACCTGGTTATCCCTCTTTGAAACCTTCAGAGTATGAAGTTCAGTGATACCCTGCCTGAGCTCCAGATCCCCGGTTCTCACTTGTGTGTGAGAACCAAATGAATGAGAAATGAATCCCAAAAAAAATAAAAATTATATATATATATATATATTGAGACCCGGGTGAGATAAAACCCATTACCAGGTCAGGTTCTCAGAATACAATGTACAAGGTTTAATGCACAACCAGTAAACAAAGTTGTGCATTTAGTGCACAAGGTTCGAACTGATTATAATAGTTGTACGGGTAGGAGCAGTGAAAACATATGTAGCAGCAGTGGAGGCGCTCAGGAAAAGGGGAAGACAAGAAGATGATGAAAACTCAGTTTACCAAAAACAAAATGCTTTTGGGAGTTTCCAACCCCCCCTTTAATGTTAAAGTTTTTTTTTTTTGAACTCACCCCATGTATGACCAAACTCAGGGTTGAAGGTTCGGGTGCTGTGTTTTCCTTACTTTACTTTACAAGATAACTATGATTTTTTAATTTTAAAAATAAAATAAAATCAATAATTTATTTTTTTTGTTGTAATTTTGGTTTTTTTTGAAAAAAAAGTAATAACCGGTTGATGATGAGAATCGTGAAATGATAATTGATTATTTTTAAATTTATGAAAAATTAAAAAAAATTAATACAAAACTATTGATACCCTTACTCAGTGTAAAAAGTTTTTAAAAAAAAAATTAAAAAGTGAGAACTGGAACCTTTTTGAAAATTTATTTTTTGAGAACCGGATCCGGCAAGTATCGAAAATATGATACCCACCCAACACTGGTTTGGGGACCTCCTAGAGGAGGCCCCACGGACACCGGGCTGGCAACGCTGAGGAGAAGAAGGGTTTCAGGTTTCAAGTTTCAACCATGGGAGAATTTGGGGTACCCATAGGTTGGCGAATTTGGTGTACCCTAGTTTGACAATTCAGGGTGACCCTACATACCCTCCACCTGACCTACAAGGGACCCGGTATTTCCCCGTCGGGTGCTTGCACCCTTGTACTTACGACACAGGCTCGAGTTCACCAATGAGAACACAAGTTAGAATGAGCGAGCCAATGGGAGCCCGTCTAGGCACCTCGCTTCCCCATTGGTTGTGGCCACGCCTGGCCGCGTAGCCCCTTGGCTCCGGGTGAAAACAGCGCACCCGGAGGAAGGGAGGGAGGGAAGGAGAGAGAGAGAGAGAGAGAGAGAGAGAGAGGGGAGAGACTCTTGCACTTCGCAGCGCGAGGAAACAAAAAGGAAAGAACAACGATCGCACACTGCACTCTCTCGCTGCAGAAAGAAGAAGAAACGGAAAAACCGACGAAGAGGAGAGAAGAGAAGAGAGTTCGCGCCAGTTTAAGATCTCGTTTTTCTCTTTCTTTCGCGAGAGGAGACAGATACGCAGTATTCTGATGCACACTATCTAGTGTGTATTTTGTTTTTCCTCCTTTTTTTTTGGAAAAAAAATCTGAGGCTTTTTGGCTTTGATTCGAGAATAATCGACACAGTTCAGGGAGTTTGTTGCATCCCGTTGTTCTTGGCTCTGGTTGCTGATGATGGCGATTGCGAGATCGCTTCTGCTCTTTGGCGTTGTTTTGAGTTGCTGCGGTGTGCTCTTCGTGGCCTCGTCATCGGATACTGTAAGTGTTTTTTTTTTCTTTTTTTTTGTCCGGTTGTCTCCTCCCCTCCACCCCAAGCGGTCCTCCGCTGTAATGTAGGGTTTGAGGTTTGAGAGAGATGTGGCTGACTTCGGAATCTGTTTGCTGTGATGTGAGTATTCTTTAGTAGGTAGTTGATCTGTGGTTTTGTTGTGAGAATGTCAAGAAAGCGTAGCCCGGAATTTTCCTTAGACTTCCGGTCTTTTGTCCCGAGCTTAAGCTCTGTAGCTTGGCAGAACTTCTTCTCGAGCTTGTTATCTCAGTCTTTTATCGTATCGGTTCTCAGTGACTTCAAAGATCTGTTCTGGACTCCAGTTATTGTGCAAGTTTGGTAGCGAAGTTTTTGGCATGCTTGAACCGTTTGAAGAACCGTTCTTTTTATGTCCTCATTAGGCTGAAGTTGAATGTTTTAAGGCCTCGTGGTAATAGTAGTACTCACGGCAAGGTCTGACATCCGAAGGACATCTTTGCCTTCTCTATTTGAATGGCAAGGTGCAACTGTGCTTCTCTTTCTTGGGCCAGTTCTTGTGTTCTTTGTTGTGATAGGAAGAACTGGGCAACCAAAGTCGTGCACTAGTTATGTGTCGGAGAACATGTTGATAGTGAATTGCATTTGTTTTTTGGATAGTTTTCTGGGTAATCCTCTGCTACTGAGGTGGTGATTTTATTGTGTTTTTTCTCAGATATTTTATGACTCCTTTGATGAGAACTGGGATGGTCGCTGGATTGTCTCTCAGAGTAGTGACTATGGAGGTAACATACTGAGAACCTTGTTAACCCATGATTTTAGGTGCTAAGCCTTAAGAAGAGTGTACAGCAGTAATGATTTTTGAAATCTATGTCTCGTTTCTTTCAAGTTGTAGGTGTACTCCTCGTTTTTCTTTTTTGTTCCTCAACTGTGTGCATGGTCTCTACTCTTGGTTTTCTGCAAAATTTCTAACTGTTTCTCTTTTTGGAGAGTGCCTCTATCTGAGGTTTTAACTGGAAATGGGTTTGGGGTTGATGAGTCTGCAATTGACGTTTTTGTCTTGTCCTGGTCTGGAACAGGCAAATGGAAGTATGAAAAGAGTGAGGGTCACGAGGATTATGGCTTATTAGTAAGTCAGCCAGCAAAGAAGTATGGTATTGCTGTTGATCTACCCGAGGAGGTTAATCCCACAGATAACACTGTGGTGCTTCAGTATGATCTGCGTTTACAGAAAGGACTAGAATGTGGTGGTGCTTACTTGAAGTACCTTCTGCCACAGGTAGGTTGCCACTGTGCTGGCATTTGAAAATCAAACCAGAGTAATGATGCATGTTGCTGACTGCGTAGGTTGTGAAGCAATCGCAGCAATGAAATCTGTAGTGCTGTAATGATGGTATTTTGGACCTGTCAAATATGCAATATTTAATGTTTCTGTATCTATAAGGTTGCATTGCCAGTTGCAATATCCCTTTGATTTTTCATTTTGCTCAAGCCGGAAGGCATCGGAACACAATGCTGATGCTGATCATGTGACTTGACCATTACAGGCAGCAGGCTGGACACCAAGTGATTTCAATAATGAATCCCCATATTCTATCATGTTTGGGCCAGACAAGTGTGGGTCTACTAACAAAGTGCACTTCATTTTCCGCCACAAAAACCCTAAAACTGGAAAATATGTGGAGCATCACCTCACAAACCCTCCCATGATAATCAATGATAAGCTCTCCCACGTCTACACTGCAGTCATCTATCCTGATCACACTCTTAAGATTTTGATTGATGGTGAGGAGAAAAAGACAGCGAATTTACTTTCCAATGACTTTGACCCTACAGTAGTTCCTCCAGAAACAATTCCAGATCCTGAGGACAAGAAACCTGAAGATTGGGATGATCGGGCCAAGATTCCAGATCCTGAAGCTTCGAAGCCTGATGACTGGGATGAGGAAGCACCCAAAGAGATTGAAGATGAGGATGCTGAGAAGCCAGAGGTAAATGTGCAATCCTCAAGTTGACATATGAGGAGAGTCATGTTTGTTTTATCTTGGTTGGGACAGACATAGTGGTTACCTTCAAAGTGGTATTTTAGGGTTTCCCTGTAGTCTATTACATGTACATTCTTGTTTTTTTGGTGGTCTGCTGGTAGAGTTCTGGACATGTTTTCTCCAAAGTCCATTGTTACAGTGGTTTAACTGATACTCTCTGCAAATTGCAATAAGCAATCCTTGATGAGTTCCGGCACTTTGTGTGGCAAGGTCTGGAAAATCTGAGCTGCAAGGGTTTGGTTACAATGTGCTGTTTTTGCATATAGATATCCGCCTATTGTCGATATGCATATTTCTGAATCTTTGACACTTGGTTGGGGATAATCATGAGGTTGTGCAATGTCAGTTCACTCATACTAATGCTACCTTCAAAGCATTGTGGAGTTTCCTCTGCAGTCCCATGGTTGTGTTTTCCAAATGTCTCATGCCCATCCTATCTGGTGGCAGCACCCGCCCCAACTCACATGTGTTGCTGAACTTGCAGGGCTGGCTGGATGATGAGCCAGATGAAGTTGATGACTTAGATGCAGTCAAGCCTGAGGATTGGGATGATGAAGAAGATGGAGAATGGGAGCCACCCAAGATCAGCAACCCCAAATGTGAGGAGGCACCTGGTTGTGGTGAATGGACACGTCCAACTAAGAAGAACCCAGCTTACAAGGGCAAATGGAGGGCTCCGTTGATTGACAACCCAGAATACCAGGGCATCTGGGCACCCCAGCAGATCCCTAACCCTGAGTACTTTGAACTGGAGAAGCCCAACCTTGAGCCTATTGCTGCCATCGGCATTGAGATCTGGACAATGCAGGATGGCATTTTGTTTGATAATGTCTTGGTGTCTCATGATGAAGCTGCGGCCACAGAATACAGAGAGAAAACTTGGAAACCAAAGTTTGATGCAGAGAAGGAGAAAGAGGCAGCAGAAGTCAAGTTGGATGACCCAGGAAAGCTGTCAGCTTTGGATGGCATCAAGGTATGTTGGAAGATGATAACTTCTGAACTTGTGATTTGTGCACAAATCATTTCTGAGTCTAGCATTTAACTTTTGTGATTTTACAAGCATTTCACATACAGCCCTGGTCTTGCAGTGTTGGGCTTCCAATCCAGTAGACCAGTCTGGATCTGACTGAATTTTAGGTCTCTCCACTAACATGACTGAGGGTGCTATTTTTGGTGTCTCTCAGGCAAAGGTGTTTGAGGTTTTGTACAAGATTGTGGATTTACCATTCCTTGCCAATTACAAGTCACAAATAGATGTAAGTACATTTTCCATCGATCTTGCAGACTTCAGTTGCAGACATCATGTTCTCTTGTACAGCAGCATTGTGGAGTCTGAATGTAGTTGTGTGTGTTGAGATTGCTGGCTGATAATTTTTTGGATGGGCTCTTTTGCAGGAGTTGCTTGCAAAGGGTGAGAAGAATACAACGGTGACATTTAGCATTCTAGCAACCATTCCAATTATCTTACTTACCTTGCTCTACAGCCTCCTTTTCGGGAAAAAGAAATCCCCACCTGTAGTAAGTCCTACACAATACTCTCCTCTTATTCACAAATCTTGTTAGTTAGGTGATTGTGTCTTCATGATTTGTGTGCCACTGCCTGTCTTCATGGTAACTTTTTTGCATTTGCTAGAAACACCTTTGCACAGTTTCTACACCCATTAGTTGGCGAGTTCTTCCCCATTTGAGATCCAGATTGTGATTTGGAGACCAGGCTTCTTATGAGTGGTATGTTTACAGGTGTCTGTGGAGGAGATCAAGAAAGAAGATCTTGTGGTTCCTGATGATGCAGTGGCCACTAAGGAGGAGGCTGTTGTCGAGGAAGATAGTCAAGAGCCAGCAGGGGAGATTGAGGGAGAGGATGAACCAGCAGCAACTCGTCGCAGGACAAGACGAGACACATAGTTTGACCATTCTAAAGAGCCAGTTTTATTAGAGATATATATATACACACACACACATATATGTATGTTACCACAGTGACGCCAGAGTTGGTATGTCCAATTGACAGGAAGGAGTTTGATTTGAGCTTCTCTGAACCTGATTTTGATTCTAGTGCACCCTGATGCTGCCCACTATTGACAGGAGAAATTGGCCTCTGTGGAATGTCTTTGATATAAAGAGAATTTCACCCAATCTTACACACCATGAATCCATGTATCATGGTCTGTATGCATCAATCACAAGTTTTGCCCAAATTGATACTCTGGTAGACACTCTTTGTAATAGTTTTGCTTGGCTTGCATTTTACTGGAATATGTTTCTGAGAGAAGACGTTTTATACTACATAACTCACTTTGGATGCATGCTCAGAACTACCGGATCTGTGAACAATAAGTAAAACATGCACTATCGAACTAATGGTGATTGTCTACTATACTGCAAATTTGCCTCACAACTTGATTGTTGAAGGTTTTTACTCACAAAATGCCAAAGCTGTGGGGAAGGAAAGAAAGCCCTTTCAATTGCACTCATACATACATACATACATATTTAGGTCGAATCTGCTTGGATGGATAATACCCGGGCTGTGGTTGATACCCGGGCCATGTCAGCTACCAAGGCAGATTCCTCACAATTAATGGGAAGTATCGAGAAGGCCTAAAATAGCGTAGCCCTGACTGCAATGTCTTGATCCAAATTTATTCTGGGGAAAAATAAAATGTAGAAATTACATATTTATTTATCTGATTTTAAAATTAAACTTGGGTTCGGATCACTCATGGCTTTTTTTTAAAAAAAATTATTTATTTATTTTTTTTAAAAAATTGAAAAAATGGTTCAATCTAAAATTTGGCAAATTTTTCCAAATATTGGCAAAACTTATTCGAATTAATACTAGAAAAACCAAAATTTCCCAATCCTTTGTCAGCAAAAATCTATGTACAAAATTTGTCCAAAACAAAACATTGATTGGGGTGAATGTTTTCTTTTTCAAATTTCTAATGTTGTTGTGTCATATGCAAGCATCCCAAGAGGGGTTTTAACATTAAATGACAATAAGTTGAACAAGCTAGCCAAAAAGTTTAAAAGCAAGAAGCACCAACCCCACCCCCCAACCCCCCAAAAAAAACTTTTCCAATTTCTTTTTCGAAATTTGGCGATTGTTTTTCCAAAAACAAAAGTGGAAAATCAAGAAATATGTCACAGAATTTTCCTTTCTAGAAATATTTCGCACGCATTTGTGCGAAATTTCACACAAAGGGGGTTTCCATTCGACGTCAAACCCTAACCCTAAAATCTGTCGACGGCGAAACTGTCTGCTCTTGGAAACCCTAAATTATAAGACGCAAGTTTCTTCGACATGGGCGTCTCTTTTGGTGCTTCGCCGGAGTTGTCGACGACAGCAGCACCGATTTACACCAGAGCTCTCCACACAGCGAGAGCTTGGTTTGCATCCACATCTGGTTGTTGCTCGCTCGCGACAGGCAGGATGCTGATCCCCAAGAAGAATAGGGTGGAGGTTTACAAGTATCTGTTCCAGGAGGGCGTTTTGTATGCCAAGAAGGATTTCAATGCCCCCAAGCACCCGGAGATCGATGTGCCCAACCTTCAGGTCATCAAGCTTATGCAGAGCTTCAAGTCCAAGGAGTACGTGAAGGAGAGCTTCGCATGGCGCCACTACTATTGGTCAGTTTTTCTTCTTCTTTCTCTTGTGGTGCTCTCTGTCTCTGTCTCTCTCTGTCTGCTGATTTCTGAAGCCATTTTCCTGATTTCTTTCCTTCACCTCACTTACAGCTCAAAATCTTCGGGAAGAAAATCATTACCACCTTTTGTTCATTATCAGTTTCCGCGGATATGTCTCTTCAGTCCGGATTTTAGCTCAGGTTACATTGGATTTAATTTAATCTTTTTTTTCCCCCAAGCTAATTCCCTTGCTTATCTTATGGAATCCTGGGAAAGTTTCAGAAACTTTCTGTGGCATTCCTGAATGAGAGAGACCTGTCATTTTCTGAGTGACTCTCATGAGGAGGGTTATGACTTGCACTGATTGTTATGTTAACTTGGAATTGCTATTGTGGAGATTTTGTCCCCAATTTCATAGGTATGTGAACTAGAGGTCTCTCTACCTGTTTCAAATTAAAGGTTTTTGGTAATTGTGTGGCCAGCCTGCTGAACTTGAGAAGCTTTATGGCTTGTGAAGGAGAAACACATGTTTTACTAGGGTTTCAGTAACTCGCACTTGGAATTGGTGGCTGGAAGTTTTGGAGTACAAGACTGTTTGTGGGACTGGGTATTTTTGTTTTCTTTGTTTCTTTGGTTTCTGATATTGCAAATGCCATTGACTGGATGCTGGAGGAAGAGCTGTAATTCCAAGGTAGGTTTTTCTCTTCAGGTACTTGACAAATGATGGAATTGAGCATTTGCGGACATACCTGAACCTGCCATCTGAGATTGTTCCAGCAACCCTAAAGAAGTCAGCTCGGCCACCAAGTCGGCCTGTGGGAGCACCAGGATCTGACCGACCTCCCCGTGGCCCTCCAAGAGAAGGAGAAAGGCCTCGATTCGGGGATAGAGAGGGCTACCGTAGCAGTGGTGGTGGTTTTGGTGGAGAGAAAGGTGGAGTTCCTGGAGATTATCGCCCTGATTTTCGATCTGGAGGAGGACGAGGCTTTGGCAGAGGAGGTGGTGGATTCAACAGTGGTGGAGCGCCTAGTGCAATCACAGAATAGGGTTTATGTGTAAGCTTTACATGTGTCACTAGTTCCTTGCAGTTCTTTAGTGGGCTATTGAGCTACGTGGTGCTCAAACATGCTGTTTTGGACCTGGATTGGGTTTGGAGTTTGACAAAACACTCAGGGGTGTAAACACTTTTGGGGTGTCTTTGTGTTGAAGATTCTTTTGTTGAGAGTTTACAAATTTAATAAGGAACTTTCAAGAATCTTCTCATCCGTGTAAAGTGCATGTAAGTGGTAAGGTGCTATTCTATTTTCATGCAGCAGCTTGATTCTCCCCCCTCCAGGGGTTTGTAGAACCAACTTGATTGGAGGTAGTTTTAATTGCTTTGGTGACTGATAAGCATTGATTGAGAGAAATTTCTGGTCTTGAAAGTATGTTGCTATATTGTGCAAGTCAGGTGCATTCTGGAAGTGAGGCAGTCCACAATAAAAAAGTTTGAGGCAATGGAGTTCTGTTTGATTTATGAGTTAGATTCATCATCTGCAGGAAAGCATCGTGAAGGTATTCAGGAATTGTCTGGATTTAAGAACAATTTTTATCTGCATGCAAGATCTTTTTCTCATTGCAATGTGCTTCTGGAAGTATCTTGCAGATTTGTTCAGTAATGACACCAGTTGCTTAGTCCCACTTTTTGGAGCTGACAAGTATTTGTAATGTCAAAGTTAGGTATCACAGTGCTACTATTTCTTCAGTTATATTCCTTGTATGCATGCAGCGGACCTCCTTTTCATCACAAGCCCTTGCTGTGAATATTAGCTAACATGATAGCTAGCCTGCGGGGCTTGAGAATTCTTATAACAAATCTTAGACATTTTGCAAGAGACAAAATCTTCAGGCATGCTGTTGTGTAGAATAAAGTTCACTCCAAAGGTGATGTGGGAGGGATTGGGCTTTGAGAAGTAGGATGATGTGTTGCATCAAACCCACCAGCAACTTTACGGTTGGGTAAAAGTTGGGTAACATGAACAGACTTCTGAGAGGCGAGAGAAGGTTCCTTAGGCTGTGCAGCTAACTCCTGCCGTTTTGTATTTAAGTACTTCTTCTTCACAGTTGCAAGTTCCTGGGAGTACCAGTCAATCTCTTTCTTATGTTCAGCTACTTCTTCCTGCATTGAAAGGGAACCAAAAACAAACATCAGTCAGGCAAATCTATAGCATCCATCAATTGAAAACTAGCAATGTCCAGAGTTTGGCTCTCTCCCAAAACTCTCTACTTTGCTAGTTTTCAATATCCATGCAGATCCATATCCATACAGCAATAGACTAGTTTGGAAAAGCAAAACAAAGATTGAGATGGACAGACACAGACACACAGAGAGAGAGAGAGAGAGAGAGAGAATGATGACCTGATACACGGCAAGATTGGAAGTCATGATTTTCAGCTGCTTAATTTTTTCAGCCAAGGTCTTCCCATGAGCAGCCATCTGCTCAGCAACATCAGGACCTGGTTGTCGTGCCAGTATTCTGCGCAGTTCAATGTAAAGCTTCTCCTTCTCTTGTATCAATAAGTCTTTCTCAATCACCTGCCATGTTCATCTCCAGACTTTAGTAGACCAGGCAGAGGATCCCTTGCTAAGCCTAACTACTATTGATACATATGCAAAATGTGGCCCTATCCCAACATATTTGCTGATCTCTCCTTGATCCTCGGCCTGATTAGAATGAAGGTACAGATGTAGTGTTATGTGTGTGTGCTTGTTTGTTACCTCTTCCGTTTTCTGAGTAAGTTTCTTTTGAAGGGTCTGAATCTTGATGATCATCTCATAAGCTTGTGGATCAGTACCCTCAAGTCTGCGCCACCGATGCACATTGAGTGGGTTCTCCAGCTCCTCTGTGAGCGCTTTCACCTGCACTTGGGTGGTATGAGTACTAGTGATAGGAAACAACAAAGCCTGACTCCTAGACAAATGGATTTATTTTGTTTTATTTATTTTATTTTTTCCCAGCATTTGTTGGAAAAGGTCTGCAGATTAAAGTAAAGCATTTAACTTGATCATATTGCAGCAACAACATTTACCTTAGTTCGTTCTTGAATAAGTTCTCGACTCAGATTGTGGACTTCTCGTTTCAAAATTGCCATGTTTTTGCAGCTGCCTGTAAGAAGGGTGTGTTCACGCTTGAGATCATTCAACTTGAGCTTCAGTAGGCGCAGCTCATTTAGACGTTTGCGATACTCAACATGCCCCTTGGCAAGTGTCGATTCTTGTAACCGTATCTTGTCATAGATCACCACCAACTCATCATTCTTCTTTGTCAACTGCACATGTCCCAATCAACAGATGCCATGGATAAAACTCATCAGCCCAGCATGCTGTGAAAAACTGCGAACTCCAGAATACATCAGCCCATATCCATAAAAGATTTGAAACCAGAATGACCACTGTAGAGGGCATCTTATCCACAAACAACAGAAAAAGGAGGGAGACAATAAGCACCTGTGCACCAAGAACCGTGCGCTCACTTTTGATGATTTCCAGCTCTTTTTGTTGGCGAAGGTGCTCAGCATCTGCTTCTTCAATAATGTGCTGCAGATGCTCAATATGGGCAGTGTGGTCTGCAATTGAAGTCTCTGCATGCTTGATCTTTGCCTGTGCTTTTGCCAGCTCTCCTTTTAAAACCTCTTTCTCCCTCTCCACCTAAAGCAACCCTTTCATCCCCAACGGCCAAAATAATTTTCCTGGAGACAAATATTCATCTAGTGCATAACATTGGTGTTGTTATCAATTCAATACTGGGAAGAGATAGCAATTCTAGCCCAGTTACAAGCCTCACTACTTAGTGCTGAAATGCAACTGACTTTGAATGCTCATCAGGTTATATATTGGGTAGAATGCGGAACCAAGTTTCAGAGGAAGGCAACAAGACAATGTTATGAGATGACAGTAAACAAAAAACTCCATGGTGGACTACAAGCAAGACCTTGGATGTATATACCTTTTGGTGGTCATAATGCTCTCTAATAAGAGCAATGTCTTTGGAGTTTATCTCCTCCTTCAGTTGCTCAACAAGTTGATTCATAAGTTTGAACTTACGCTTCATTTCATCAATCTCATTTTGGGACTCCAAAACCTTCCTACTGTTGACTGTGCGCTCAGTACGAGCAGTCTCATATAGGTTCTGCTGTTGCTTGATCTTGGCCTCCCATTCCATAATCTGCTTCTGTAGATGCATGATTTCTATCTCCTGGTTCCTCAATTCTTCGCATGCCTGGTTGGAAAAAAAGCTCATGTTTGGTCAGTAATCAAAGGTGTGAAGCCAACATTTCAAGAATAGCAGATGAAGGTTTATTGATCAACATTAATTCCAAAACATTTTCATTCTTGCAGTATATACTTCAAATCAACCCAACCCATACTGGGATGAGTCACATAAGTAGTGACAATATACCTTAAGATACTTTGCTGCATTTGCTGCAACCAGTGCAGCTTTTTCCTCACTTTGTTCTTGCAAATTTGTGATCACTTTGGCTTGTTTTGTGGCATGATATGCATATTTTTGGAGCTCTGCCTCCAGATTGTGGATTGCCACATAGTTGATCTTCACCAGATCTTGCTGCTTCACTGTTGCATCTTCAGCCTATGCTCCACCACCCATCATCAGCAAATCACCCAAGGGCAAAGAAAAGAAAACTTCAGAGGTCCACTGAGTTGGTTGTATTAAATTGGACTGACTTGCCATAGCACCATAGCCATTGCACCCAGTTTAGACAAGGTGCCTTGCCTTGTAGTGATAGAGTTACCACATGAAAAGTGCACTAATATAACCAGAGATCACCTGAGTTTTCATCTTATTCAACAAATCACGTTCTCGGACTGACTCCTCCATGCGCTTCCGTGCCTGTTCTGCCTGCTTCTTCTGTACTTCAATTTCACCCTCAATCTTTATCCTGTCATCTATCAGGGCATTTTTCTCCTTCTCCAGATCCTCTCGCACAAACTCCAATGATCTGAGTTTGTTGAGTGTCGCCTCTCGGGTCTAAACAGCCATTATAACATTTCCACCCATTCAAATATAATAGTCTGCACTTTGTTGTATTTGAGATGTCTAAAAGTGGGTTTTCCACAAACCAAGACCCTCCAAAACTCTTGAGAATATATATCATGGTGATCATTGATGCTTGATTTTTTCCTTACTCTCTTTCACAAGTGTATCCAACTCCATCACAAGAAAACCAAATGAGTGCTGACCTTGTTGACTTTGATGATTTCTTGCTTTTGGGCTTCAATCTCCTCATCCTTAAGTCTCAACTCCATGTGCTTCTGGCTGTTTTCAGCCATCAAAGTGGTGTTGTTCTTGATTTGCTCATCCAAATCCGCAGTCACTTTATCAACCTGTTGTTGTGGCATTGCAATGATCATGAGTGGTTGAACCCATGGCACACGCAAAAGGGAGGATAATAACAACATCATGGAATGCATGAAGTATTGGATTGACAAAAATCATAGCTAGGTATTCTCAAGATAAAATCTTTGGACAGACATTGCACCTTCTGGAGCACAAGATCAAGCTCCTTTTGAGCTCGATCGGTTAACTGCCGCTGATCTTTCAGCATCTGGTCAAGCTTGTCAACTTTGGCTTGGCCTTCTGCCACCTGTATCTGTTTTGCTTTCACCTCACTTTGTCGTGCTTCCATCTGAAACCTCAAATCCTTCATTTCCTTCTCCAAGGCATCCTTCTTCTTGTTCTCTCTGCAAGATATTTTAGCAGTTCCCCTTTCTGCATTCCACTAAGGGGTGTTTTTGTGCTGAACACCATTGGGTTCGCTTCCGCTGTGCAAGAAGTGCCACATATAACATGAGAGATGAGACTAGAAAAACAAAAAGAAAAAGGTTTTGCAAGCATTACCGATCACACTCCATTTTCCTGGAGTTATACTGGTCTCTCAGGAGCCCAAGGTCATGCTCCAAGTTGATCTTGTCTTGCTCGGCTGCATGTAGTTTATCACTCCACTCAGCCCGATCCCTCCTCAGCTCCTGCAGTTGATTTAGTTGAATATCCTTCTCTTTCAAAACCTTCGCTTTTTCTTTTTCCAAGTCAGCCACCTGCCAGGTACATGCAAACAATACCAGCATTTTTCTGCCTCTGTCAGCTCCAACGACAATGGTCCTCTAGAATGTGGCAAAAGGAGACACATCTCTTAAACTTTCAGAAGACACTCTGAGGTAAAGAAGTACATTAGCAAAGAAAATAACCTGTGTGTCTTGAGCCATGGTTTCGGTGACACCAGAATCGATGATGCTATTCAAGCCTGCAATCTCCACCTTCAGCAACCTGCAAAACAATGTAAGAATCAATGAGAAACCTGAGTACTACCCAAGTGGAAAATCCATTGTGTTGAAGAGGGGTAATAATGGCAGCAGTTGCCTCGCAAGGGATGTACTTTATTTTCTCCTTGACTTCCGCTTCCTTTTCTTGTGAGTCATCGACTATGATCCAGCAATTGTCAATCTCCGCTCTGAGTGTCAGGATGGTGTTCTGATCCTCCTCATTCATTTTAATTGCTGTTGTCATCTTCTTCTCATTCTTCTTGATATCATTTGTAAGCTCTTTGCACCTTTTGAACAGCCTTTTCTCACTATCTGCAAAAATGGAGGACTGATGGTCTTCAGAATGAATGGAAAATGTTCAGCAACCCAGTGAGAAGCACAAGGGGACCACAACATGAACCCAACAGAAAGGTCAAAAACAAGGCTTTTGACACAGGTTTGGTGAGTACAAAATAACAGAGACTTCCATGAGCATGCAAATTGGTGCTGCATACCTACCATGTGCTTTTTTCACTGCACGGTGGAGCTTTTCATACTCTGCACGAAACCGGTCAAGATGCTTATCTTCTTGCAACTCGGTCAAAAACTGTAACAATCCAAAGAGCCTTGATAATCAGGGAATCTGATAAGAATCATTTAATGACATGCTAAAAACTGGAAAAATTAAGGAGGTAGATAATGTGCTAAAATGGGTTTTCAGATGTTGCTTTCTCATAGGTACCTGTTGTATGTCTGTCTCAAGTGCATCAAAAGCCCGCTGCTCCAACACTCCTCTTGCAGGAACAGATATCATAGCTTCTGAATCACGATGATCCTCCTCATCATCAGCCATCATGCACCAGATTCAACTTCCCTTTCCTTGCTCTGCTGCTTATATACAGAACCGAAGAGCAGATCCTCTTGAGCTAAAAATGCTTTGTTTGCTTCTGATCTTCTTCAAGGTCTTAGGGTCTCAATAACAATACTTGTCTTCATAATCAATCTGAAGACTCAAACGGCCCTGCAGCTTGTAGGACTGTTTCTCTTGTGCAATGAGCAAGGGGTTGATCTGCACAGACCTGTGATCTCCCATTTCCATAGAACCTATAAAAAGATGCATTCACCTCTTCCAGAAAGGAATAAAAACAGAAGCAAGAAACAAAACCACCTCATATTAGGTTACACAACTACGTAACCTAATACCCAAACATGGCAATCAAACAAAAAAGCACTGGCTGAGAGTATGATCTTCATGACCCACAAAACAAAAGTTGCACAATCCAAAGCATGGCCACAAGTTTTGTGCATGAAGAAGCAATGCTTACATCAATAAACACATGCACAATTCAATCTGTGCTTTCTTGATCACATTCACTGACCACAAGCAAAGCTGACTTTTGTGAATGAAATACCTGGCACTTACAGAAAGCTTGCTTTCAGATATGAAGTCTGTGTGCTTGTCTGAACCTACTGGCAGTGCTTTGTTGTTGTTGCAATGTGGTGTTATCCAAAGCATGAGTAAAGAATCAGTTTGAAAGCACACAGGCAAGGTCTTCAATGTCATTCACCTTTTGTGTCTTTCTGTGAGAGAGTTTTGTTGGCTGGCACCCTGTAGTTTGCCTAGCGGGTCATTGGTAACCCACACCCAAATACTCCCTGAAACTGTAACTGAAGTTCTTACAAACTAACTCAATGATTTTCTCTTCTTTCCTTGCTTGCTTTCCTTCCTTGCAGCTACTGGACACAACAGATGAGCACAGATTGCAAGGCTACAATTTTGAACATCAGATCACAATCAGTTTGCACACAGAGTGATTTCACAGTTCGAACTGGTGGTTTCAGAACAACTCTTGCACAATTTCAACAACAAATTTTGCCTTCTCTTGAACTTCCCACATGCCCTGCACATCCCCTGAGCCATTAAACCTTTGCAATTTTTATGGCTTTTTGCTTCTGAAAGTGAATGATGGGTACTTCACTTTATGAGGCAAGAGAGAAGGAACAAAAGAAACTGGAAAATGGAAGCTTTTCAAAACATCCATCCCTTCTCTCTCATAGAAACCCCAAAAGAAAAAAAAGAGAGAGGAAAGAAGGTGATATTTACAAAAGGTATTGAATGAATGCTGTCAACAATAATCAAATCAAGAAGGGATTTGGATTTGGATTGCAAAAACCTACCACAAATAATAATGCCCACTTACTAATGTTCGAAACAGAAATGTGTTTTGAGCAAGATCAAATTGTAACAACAACACCCACAACCTGGTTAGTTGTTTTCTTAAGAATACCAAATCTAGAAGTCTATTGAAAGGTGAGGAGAAGGATGCAAGAACTTAAAATCTCCCTTCAATGCTAACAGTATTGCAATGCATGGAAATGACATTTGAGCATTCACAGTTTACATCATGAGTACAAAACAGCTAAAAATTGCACAAGATCAGCAATCCAAATATAAATCTCTGAGACTGCAAACAACAGGAATGATCACACCTTTGAAAATAAATCATACACTGTCAAATTCAAATGTCAATCTGCCAGAAAGTTTGCTGCAATGCAGGGTAAGCTTTGCATGAATACCAAGAGCTTAGGTTCTGTTGTTGTAACATCGTACACACAAGCTGCTATTGCTTGCTTTCAAACAATCAAAATGCGAATTCCCTAGAATGTGGACAACAATATGGCGTACTACTACACCAGAAGGAATGCACTACACATTGTCAAACTTGATGTCAACTTGCGGATATTGGCGCACAATCTTGACAAAGTTAGTGATGAACTCGCCTTTCAATGCAGAATAGCCATGGCTTTTAGCTTCATTCGTGCGGTCATGCACAACCAGGCGTCTCAGATTTGGGCATCTTCCAAGGATTGCACCCATCCAGGAAAGAAAAATGTCATCAAGTGTATCAGATCCAAGCTCCAAGTATGCAAGTTTCTCAAAGACACTAGTAGTCAACGACTCATCAGGATACACACGCAAATTCATGACTTCGTAACTCAGACCCAAGTCATTGATGCAGGGAAACAAACTGGCAACTATATCAGGGTACAGATGGTCCCAACAGCTGCTAGCAGATGGGATGCCCCACAGCCGCAACTTCCTCAATTTGGAGGAGGAATGCGCAAGGAGGCAATCGATCATACCCCAAACATTAGAGCACGACCTACTCACTTCTAACACTTCTAAATCTGCAGTGGCAATGCTGGTAATGAGCAACTGACGATTGATGGTCACATCGTTGATTCGGAGAGTCTGTAACCTGAAACCTTTGCTCACCAGCTGAAAAGTTGTGAAGGTAGAATATCGCAGATGCAGATTCTCCAGGATGTCAGTCTCCAAGATCATGTGGTCAAGGCTCGTGTCATCCAAGACGAATGATTTCAAACTGGAGCTTGTGAGGTTGAGTGTCAATTCCGGATCCGATGATGTAATGACTGCACTATGGAGAGAGAATGATTTGAGCTTCTGGCAGGCCAAGAGAAGCAAGTGGAGATCCAATGCTGACACATTCACCTCTGACAGAGTAAGAGATAAAAGACATGGGAAGCGTGGAGCAGTGGGATCTGCTGTCAGTCTCACATCTGTGTTTCCCAAATCCAAACTTTCCAGACATCTCATTCTTCCACATCTCTCCAACACGTTTACATAGGGCTTGGAAGTGGGCACCTTATAGGTGAGAAGACGAAGAGATTCGCGAGTATGCAACAGCCAAGCAATCACAGCTGCTGAAGAGAATTTGACCTTGTTAGAAATGTGCAAATCTTGGAGACCTGATGTCTGCAGAATGGTGTCTGTCAGCAGAACTTCCAGCTCTTCTGTTCTGGAGTTCCTGTAGGCAGGCCAACAATCCAAGGAGTTGTATCGCAGAGTGTGGAGATGATGACGTAATGCCACTCTCCACTTCCGGCATGTCGCTGAAGCTCTCACCACATCCTTGGCATTTACAACATGTGATAAGATGTTGCCTATCACTTCCACTGGAAATCCCTCCATTCCTCTTCTCTCTCTCTCTCCAGCGGCTGCCGCTGCTCCTGACTCCTCATTTGCTTCTTTCTTCTGTCTCTTCCCCTCCAGATATGTCATGATCGTCGCCTCCAATTCCCCCACCACCCACAACAGAAAATTCTCAACGAAAGAAGCCAGTGGAGGGTGACGACCACCCAAGATAGAAGAATCCCTGACACATTCCTATTCCTGAGAAAGAGACAAATTCTCTGTGAAGCACTCTTGAGACTTGCGGGTGGGCGAGATATCTGTTGGAAGCTGTAAAGCACCCACCAGGACGGTGCAATAGCAGCTGACGCTTGCTATTCTTGTGCTGCATACCGCACCGCTCGCGTTCTTTCCCGCCTCAAAGAATTGCGGAATTGGGTAGTGCGCATTCGCTCCATCTGCAACAACCGTCCCGAAATTCGCTCTCTCACGAGAACACAACAGCTTCAGAAACGCGAAGAATCAGCACTTACGAATTCTAGGGTTTAGAGCTTCACCTTAGGGTTTAGAGCTTCAGCCTCCTCTTGTTTTGGAATCAAGGGTTGTTAGTGGACTTTGTGTTCTGGGACGCTTGCTTGGGACCAACGTCATCGCTACGAGTGTCAGGAGAACACATGTTGCGGCCATGGCACCCAAGCAGAAGAAGCACAAGAATCAGAAGAAGCAGCAGCAGGAGGAGCAGGAATTACTTATTTTAGGGTTTAGAGCTTCACCCTCCTGTTGTTTTGGAATCCGGGGTTCCTAGGGGACTTGTGTTCTGGGATTCTTGCTTGGGACCAACGTCATCCCTAGTAGTGTCAGGAGAATACATGTTGCGGCCATGGCACCCATGCAGAAGAAGCAGAAGAAGAAGCAGGAGGAGCACCACAGTCGGTTGTTGCCTTGTCCTTTCTGCCATCGCTCCTTTCCTTCTTACTTTTTAAATGACCATGCCAACTTCTGCCTGGATACTCCCACACCACTTCCCATCTCCAACATTTCTCATATCTCAAAAGCCAGAGGTGATCACGATCTACAATCCCAAGAATTAGGGTTAACAAGCAGTGATGCTTGGAGGGAAGAAGACGAAGACGCAATGGCACGACGATCTGTAAGGCTACAAGAGGACGACCGAAGTGTGCAAGAAGTTCTTGTACAGAGGAAAAGGAATGTTGAGGAGAGGTGTGAAGCAATTGACAAGAGTTGGGATGAAGTTTCTAAATTGTCTGCAAATGGATTGCATGCCTCATTGGCAGAAGAATGGGATGGGGACCAGGAGAGGAAATTGGCTACAACAGTCTTACAAGATGGAGGACAAGATGGGATTCAGAGGGTAGCACCAGCATTGCAGTTTGTGCAAGTAAGCTTTGCAATCTCATCACTGTATGTATTACAAAAGAAACCACAAAAACTTTGCCTCATCATCACGCTTGCAGCATGAAAGCTTTGCAATCCCATCACTATACTCACAAGAAAAGCCACAAAGACTTGCCTCATCATCATGCTTGTCAGATTTTCTGTTTCTGAAGATTTGCCCTCCTTTTGGTAATCTACAATGGCTGTGAGTGGCTTGTCTTTCCATGCAGATGCAGAAGCAGAGTCAGGCGAAGCTGTATATGCTTGGCAAGTTCTCAATGTCAGCTGCACTAGAAAGGAAGCCTTCTGTCACCGTGCTGCAGTCAGGGTAAAATAGAACTTTCTCTTGTTCTCTTGGTTTCCTTCTTGTGGATGGTTGTAGAAACTGAATGTGCTGGAAAAAAAATTTCTTCAACTATTGAATTGAATGTGCTAGAACTCTGCAATGATGCCAATGATGATTCCATGCATTGAACACAGCAGAGTCATAGTCTTTTTCTCACCAATTTGAGGAAGAACCTTCAATTGTGAAAGAGCACACAGCATGTGAGACACATTCATGAAATTGGGGCATCAACAATTGCTTTGAACAGGATGGTTCTGCTGCGGAGTTGGGTGTCACTAGACATCCAACAAAGGCTGGTGCATGAAAGCCAGAGTTCTGCACACTTATTCCACCGTCCATCTACAGCAGGCGGTGGCAAGTACCACATCTATTCTGTATGTTTGGTTTCACTCTCTTGCTTGGTGGGTTGCATCTATATATGTACCTTCAGACTGTCATTTTGTAGAAACTTGGAAGCATGCCCAAATCTGTTATCTGATCTTCTTATGCTGTGGATTTCAATCACTTACTCTTACCATCTCTCTCATGGGTAGAGTCTGTTCATTGATTTTCATGAGCAAGTTGGCTTGATCTTTGATGAGTTCAAGCATTCCTTTGTATCTAGAATGCATTGAATGATGCTTTCTGTAATACTAACTGGTTGATGTTTGGTTTGGGTTTCTCTCTTCTGACCTGCAGATGTCTTGGGGCTGTCAGTGGGATTCAAAAACAAGACAATATGCTGCACATGAGGGAGGCCAGCCACTTCCGGGGTGGATGTTTGATTTAGCTCAAGAGCTTGCTTCCAATGCACAGCAGCATTCTCCTGTCTATCAGCTTGGCTCTGTCTTTACACCTGACGTGGCACTTGTCAACTTCTATCCGGTGCAATTGAGCAACAAAAAGTCTCATGTTTTTTCACTCAAGTTTTTTAAGCACATAAGATAATGGGAAAATTTAGATTTTCCACACAATATGACTTTTATGGGTAGTATGTATTTCTCACCTTTGAGTGATATCTGGCGATGCAGGTGAAAGCCAAGGAGCTCGGAGTGGTGGGCTTGGGAGGCCATCAAGACCTTGACGATTACTTGGACATGCCTGTGGTCTGTTCTCAAGGATCTCAACCTCCTGTTATACATTGCATACAGCAAAAAGGAATAGCATCTTTTGAATGCTAAATCTTGATGCAAACAAACAACAGCTGTACTATATGCTTTTTCACAGCTTAATAGGAAGGAGAACTGGACTCAACTCCACCTTGTTCTTGCTTCCTTGGGTGTTTTGCCTTCCAAGTGAGCTTAATCAACAAACAATGAGTGCAGGTCAGCATAAGTGTGGGGGACAGCATGACATTCTTCTTCAGACGCATACCACCTCTTAGTCGACGGAAATCAGGAGTTCAAGTTCTTGTTGATCAAGTTGCAGCGAAAGATTGTGAGGATGGTGACACTGCTCACAACGGGTACAATTGAAACAAAAGCTCTTTTGCTTACCTTGTAGTTTGCTTGAACTTTTGTCTCGTTTCTTCTCTGCAGCATGACTTGACTTTATAGGACTTTGTTCTGCTTTGATATGGGTTCTGATTGATTAGTATTTGCTGTTGTTTTTAGTATTCCAATGATTTCACTTCTTGGTTGTCTGCACCCAACTTGAAAATGTGGAGATCTGAGTTATTGGCATTGGTGCAGGGAGAGGAAGGTTGTTTTGGAAAGTGGAGACATACTTGTCTTTGGTGGCTTGTCAAGGCTGGTCTACCATGGCACCCGGAATGTACAGCCTGGAACTCGGCCCCCAGGCTTGCACATGGTGCCTGGTCGCCTGAATTTCACTTTCCGCCAGTGCAATGCTAGAAAGAATCTTGTCAATTCTTCTGTCAGCTGCTCAAATACATAGTCAGCTGCAATTCTCTGCATGTAAATAATGCATTGTGTACAGCCAATTGCTATTTCAGGACATTAGAATAGGTGTGCTGCAGATAGGTCCCATGCAGTTGAAGCATTGGGGCAGAATCTCAAGAAATTTTGTACAACAGTACTCCGTAAATAGGTTTTAGGGCATTGAAGATGACAAACACTACTTCTTCCTAGTGCCAGGAGTACATTAATGTCATGTACTAGTACCAGACACACAGGTGCACATTTCAGTTGCAATCACACAATGACAAAGGGGGAGAATGCTCTATGAGAGATGAGAATGGTGCCCTGACTGCAAGACAGTGACACAGGCTTTCTTTGCAGCACCTCTGACATTGAGAACACAGCAAGCATACTCCTTGGCCTGCCGAACCTGCACCTGAGACAAGTTGCCATACCAAAACCTCAAACCTAGAAGAACTGCCATCTGCCTTACAATCCTAATCTACTACGCATTGCCCCCTGCTGTGATGGCAAAGGTTACTTCCACAATTTGAACACAGGTACCTCTGCTTCATATGTCTGCTTGGAGCTTCCCTTGTACTGCTCTGAGAAACTGGAGGTTCAGAACCTTCAGATGGTTGCCTGGAAGCTGTATCACATCTCCTTTGCACTGAATCATTAGCATCACATGCATGTTATCTCGTCATATTTTTGGAATTGTGAGGAAGAGTTGCAGGAAGGTCATGGAGTAACAACTCACCTCCTCACAGCCTTGTGTCCGGGACCATCTTCCAACATTCCTTCTGACACTGCCAATATCTTTTCCAACCAAGAATGTCCAATAGATACTCACAGTGACAATTGATGCTGCAGCACAATGCACAGATAATTGCAAACACACTGGAAATACTGTATGAATGCTAAAGCAAGCACTGTTGAGTAGATTGTATAAGTGGTTCACAGCTCTTGATTTTGCAACAACAGCACTACAGTCTGTGAGACAGACCCATAACAAAAATGACTTCCAACAAGCTTGCATGCAACAAATTGCTAGTCCAATTTCTGAAGGTTTCTTTGCAAGAGTAAAAGCTCTGACTACCAAAATTACATGTTGTGAAGAGACCAGAATCACCCAAGTCCTTGAAGGTGGGGATCCTGCATCTTGCTATCACTACCCAAATCCTTGAAGGTGGATTCTACATCTTGCTATCACTTGGCAACCAAGAATTGCTTTTGAAAACACCAGAACAATTGCTCTAGAAAACACCAGAGTTTTCAGCAGATTCGAATTGGGAAGCTAGTTTGTCAAGCTGACCCTTGACGCTCATGTCAATGAATCTAGAGCCATCCTTGCCAAACTTGACAAGAAACCCTGCAATCAACGATGGATCTACAACGTTCTTGATCCTCACATTCTTGGCTTGGCTCAAGCTCTGGATCTTCTTCGCGATCAGGGACAGCTGCGACTTCTCAATCTTCACGGCCGAAGTGACGGTTGCCAATTGCGTGTCGGTGAACTCGTTGAAGATGGTCTCGAATTCCGTGGTGATATCCTTGATCAACCCCAACCGCTTCTTGTCCACCAGAAGGAAGAGGAAGCTCAGCGTGTCAGTTGTGAAGCCAGCATCCTTTGCTAGGGTTTTGAGGATGCTCTTCTTCTTCTCGTCCTCCACCACCGGCGACACCAGAAACTCGTAGAGCTCCTCGTTGTTGTTCAGAAGCTCCGCTAGCCTTTCCACGTCCTTGTTCACCGCTTCGAGCGCTTCCTTCCCCCGTGCAAGATCGGCCAGTGCACTGGCGTATCCAACCGCGGCTCCCTCCGTCTTCATCACCACCGTTGCCCTCCTCGCAGGACGCGCTCCCGTCTTCGTCAGTCTCTCGCGCACGGCCGCGGCCACGGCATTGTGCCTATAGGAGGAGGAGCCACAGCAGCTTCCCGTCAAGAACTGCCGCTTGCCAGCAGCAACGCTGCTCACATTGGATGATGACACTACTATTGTAGCGGATCGCTGCTGCTGCTGAGCAGCTCGAGCTCCGGAAGAAGAGTTGGAAGCCGCCACTACAGGAACCGAATTCGCCACCGCTCTCCATGCAATAGCAGAGTCCATATCCGCGACTGCTCTCTTGTTAGGGGAAGCAAACAAAACCTCTCCCTCAGAGACACTTTGCACCACAATTCACCAAGACATTTCCGAGAGTATGTGGCGGAGTACGATGCCAAGTACTCTGACATCTGGTCTCGGCGATGGAGGAGGCACAGTACAGAAAGAGAGAGAACGCACGCGTGACAAGGATGCGACCGATGAGGATAAGATGCGGTGGGCCATGCTCTTCCTGTGGTGCGCACTAGCAAGCAAAAACGCGGACTTTTTCTCAGAAAGAGAGAGAGAGAGAGAGAGTCGTCAGCCGATCTCATTCCATTTCGTGTCGCCACATTTCTCTTGCTGATTACGGAAGAGGAAGGAAGACGTACCATACATGTTTCTCGCAGTCTTCTCATTCCTTGCTTGGTAAAAGCTGAGGTGCGAGATGCGTGATCAGCTTGATTGTGATCCCTGACTCCACGACACTTCCAGATCGGATTTCAAGCAGACGAAGAAGAAGAAGACTGAGACGAAACTTGCTACTGGAGATGGCTGTTGCAAAAGGCCAGCAACAGCGACTGAAGAAAATTTTGGCAGTTGTTGCAACAGGCTAGCAAATATATGTGTTAAAGGAGCTTGTTTTCGAAACAGATGCAAATGACAAGACATCAAGAGTGGAGAAGTGTTCTTTTTTTTTTTTTAAATTTGCAATTCTCAGATATGGTTTGTTGCAGGCGGATTGCTTGATTGTTGATTCCGCTTGTTTCACCATGTATGATTGCAAAACTCCAGTGGAGCAATGGAGTAGGACGACGACGATACAACGAAACAAAGAATGCTTCCCCCACCTCCCTAGTAATTTTGGTCTCCATTTTTGTTGCCTCTTGGAATGCAACTGTTCCGAGGATTTGTCTTGAATTCTTGGAGCCACATGCGTGGAAAGAATGTGTCCACTATTTTCGATTCCCAATGCAGAAAAGAAGAGGAAAAAACATGGAGAGAGAGAGAGAGAGAGAGAGAGAGAGCACAATCGAAAACACGAAGATACTGAAGGGAGGAGCAAAATCAAAAGTTGGGGCGAGAGAGGCTCGAACTCTCGACCTCAGGATTTCTCGTAGCTATGAGACCTACGCGCTAGCCAACTGCGCCACCGCCCCAGGGATGAGCAACGTTGTTCTGTTTTAATATTTATAACTACTTTCTTGAAATTTTATTTTTATGGCACCTGGATGCTTTACAAGGGATAATTTAACAAATTTTTTTTTCCTCTCTCTCTCTTTTTGACGATACAGGGGTAGACATGAAATTCTTTTGGGGAATTTTTAAACACATTTCCTTGCTGTAAACACTAAAGACCAAGCTGGGATTTCCCTGTGCTAGTGGGGGAAAAGGAACTGGATACCATAGTACCTCCCCTATATATTTGCAGAAATGTTTGAAACTTCCAAAAGATATTTGGTTTCAAAGAATAATAATTTTGTAAAGGAAAGTAGAGAACTCTTTTGGAATATTCAGGAAAAAAAAAGAATGTCAAAATGAAATCTTCAAAATTAATTAAGTATTCAACAAGCATGTGTCGAAGTTGCACATCTATTATGAGAATTTGAGGAATTTAATCTAAATTTTACTGGGGAATTTTGTGTGTGCTTTTACTATGTTGGAAAACCCTTGATGAGTAGGATTTAATAGAGTCATTTGGAAATTTTTAGACCTGAGGTGTGGAAGATATTGAATTGTAAGTACTTTTTGTCATTGGAAATTCAATTAAGTTATTATAAATGGTTTTGGAAGGTAAAATTGGGTAACCAATTCACACTTGGGCCAACACACTAGTCTGTGAAATATAATCTGAATTATGCGATTGTTTTTAGTGTATTTTTGGGACAATTATACCTTCAAAAGATTGCACAAGAACTTATGCCTCACTTTAAAAACTGCCTTTTTATTTCTATGTGTATTTCAAGGGATCTCCCCCAAGGGCATTATGTCGGGGGAGCTCCCCCAATTTTATATATTCCCTTGTTCCCATTGAAATATTTCTTTTTTATGAAACAAAAAAGAAAAAAGGAAATCAAAAAAAATTTGTTTAGATAAGGTGAGCAGTGTTTTTTTTTCTAGTGAAAAATCACCAAAAAAGAATTTAAATTATAGGTTGTACATTTGTAAGTTTGGCGTTTTAACCAAAAAATTGATTTTTTCACCTAAAACTTATTAGGGCAAGGCAAGTCATCACTTGATTACATACATGGATGGAAAACTTGGTGACTTCGTAGCAATGGATGTAATCACCACTTTGCCAACTTTTGTCATAATGTTGTCACATGTCATTATTTTGTCCATTTTCACCGTCGATTGATCGTTGTTTTGTCATGATCAAATCTAGGTCATTTGCCAACTTTCCCTTCCCTTTGAGATTTTTTTTCACTCACTTCATCCCTCACTTGCAAGAAGACATCACTAGAAATTTGTGAAGAGCTTAAAACTTAGAAGAGTCTAGAGTTAGGACTCAAGATCAAGCAACAAGGGACAAGGTTTGAAAGGGTTTTTTTGCATTCATTAATGTTTCCATTTAGAGGTTAGGTATGTACCTTGAAAATCAAATTGAAAATCAAAATGCAATTGCAACTTGCAAACTACATTGTGCAATTGGAACTTGGGAGTTAGGACATGGTAGCTATTAGTTATGTTTTGTAGTTCACTAACCTTACTTGCCGTTGGAGATTGGATTTGTAGCAAAGTAAAGTGGAGGCGGCAAAATGGCTTTTGGAACTCGGAATTTGGTGGGCACTAGGAACTTGGAAAAAATGAAATGGATGTTAGTGTTGATGGGCAATGGGCATTAGGGAAGATGGCATTCTAGAATTTGACAGTAACTCGTGAGCTACATTATGATTTTCATACAAAATTAGGGGTTCCAAGTTCCAACCACCAAGGTTACAAGTATGTATCATATTACCTACGTGTTAATTCTTTCTGTTGCCTTTTGTATATAGTGTAAGTTGTAAAATGTATAATGTTATCATGTACACTATACACTCAAGACTTAGTGAATCCTTAGTACTTACCTCAGCAAGTTTGATCTTTTCAAAGGTAGCTAACTCGTAACTCGTTCAAGATCTTTAAACCCTAATTCTTGGTTGTTGTATCATATGTGCATTGCATTTGCTCAATGTTGTAACTTGGTTGTAAACTTGGGACTATTGAGTCATTCAAGGGCCTAACCTTAATTTTCAACTACTAGGCCTTGGTTGCAACATCATATGCACTTATTTTTTCAATGTCATAACTTATTCGACCATGATTATTCAATGTTGAGTCGTTCAAGAGCCTTAAACCCTAATTTTCATTGTTGGGCCCTTGATGTAATATAATATACACTGTGCACTTACTTGTTCATTATTGTAACCTATTCGATCATGATTCATGACTGCTAAGTTGCTCAAAAGGCTTAAACCTTATTCTCAATTGTTGTGCCCTATGTTACACTATTTTTTGAAGTTTTGATTCCTTGAATCCTTACTTGTTTGGTGTGTTGTTTTTGTTCAAGGCAACAAACTCACTAAGTTGTTCAAGAACTTTGAACCAAGTAATTTTTGGCTCCTAAATCCCAATTACACTATTTCCTCTTCTTGTTGTTTAGCTTATAATTTTTCATTCTTCTTCAAGGTTACTAGTAAGTCATTCAAGAACCATAAATCCTAATTATTTTTATTGTTCAATTTCATTTTTTGTTGTTCATTTTGTACTTGTAGTCTTGTTTGTTAGGGCATTTTAAGTTGTTAGAGGCTATAACTTGTAAGTTGTAACTTATAATTTTTTTGTCAGCTTGTGTATCATTTTAATGTTCAAGAAGATGGCACCACCTCTTGTGCCACTACAAATGAAACTACAAAAATATTTTTTGTTTTCTTACAACCATGATGATTCTACTTTAATTGTTCTTGGTGATGTGGTTTCATCTAGTAATGTTGCCAGGTTCAATAACATTTCTAGTGCTTTTGACAATCAACAACCCAAAATTGATGTGCCAATCATCAATTTGACTAATTCTTTAGGTACAAAATCATCCCCACTAAGTTTTCCTCTAAAATTATTTGGAATTGATGCACCTATTTTGTTTCCTCCTCTTTATGTGTTAGCTCCAAAAACAAAACAAAAAACAATCCTATGATTCAACACGAATTTTTTTAATTGAATGGGTAACAAAACTGCCTTGGGCTGAATTGCAAGTTGGTTTTAATGGTTATGTACACATGTTGAAGTGCAAAAATATGCTTTGAAGTTGAACAAAAAGATAAACTCCTTGCATCTAAATGGGATTCTGTCCAAAAACATGTTGATCACAAAAAAACAAAAAAAGCTTTGAAAGGGGTGAAGAATGGGGAATGGTACATGGCCAAGGATTGTAAACATGTTAAACATGAAATTGCTTATGCATGCATGGATAGGGAATTAATGTTGCAACAAGTTGTTAATGGGGTGGTGAGGGAAAAATGTAAAAAAAAATTTAATTTGCCACATTATTTCACACTTTGAAACATGGTAGGCCCATGAAGAACTATTTGATTTCTTAAATTTAGAGCAGAATTCCAAAATGCATTCGATAGATTTAATAGGTTGGGCTATGGCTCAACACATGCATAACATGGTTTTGGAAGCCACTATTTTTACTATTATAGTTGCTCAGTACATTTCTTTAACATGTGATGAGGTGGATATAATTGATAACCAAAGTTGGTTGTCAATTCATGCATATGTGGTGTAAAATTGGTTGCATATACCAAAAAAATTTCCCTTGAATGTGTGGTGGTTCGATTAGGTGCTAATAACTTGACTCAAATGTTTATGGAAACCTTGATGAAACAAGGTGGTTTAACCAAGGATATGATTGGTAAAAAATTAATGACATTTCATGCAATTGGTGTTTTTGTTTTCCAAGGTGTTAGGTCAGGGGTTACAAAGCAAATTTTTGATGGGTGGGATCTTCACTCCATGGGAAAATATTGTATGGTTCACAAAACCAATCTTGCAATTCAAACTTTGTCTCACTTGCCAATGGTGAACAAAATTGAAGGTTTGTTATTCACATTCTAGAATTATTTTTGTAAGAGCCTTAAAAGGCACTTGGACATTACAAAGCTTACAGAGGTCATGGAAACAAAAAGGGATAAGATTATGAAAATGTCAAAACACAATGGATTAGTATGTTGTCCCCTACCAAACATGCTACGGCAAAATACAAAACATTGTTTATGAAGATTGCCCTTGACAACCCTAGTAATGAGAAAGCAAAAGCAAACTTTGACCTCCTTTGTGATGTGCAAATCATGTTTGGGCTTGCTACCATACTTCCTTTACTATAGTATGTCCACAATCTCATCCAGTTCAACTAGTTGAGGAATGTTTTTGTCTCTGATTTTGTGGCAATAGCTAACGTGTGTCAAAGGAAAAAAAATTCCTTGTACATAGACTTGAACACCAAGTTCAAATCTAATGCATTTGAAGCGTACAAAACATTGGTCATTACAAGGCATGAATCCATCATCATGAAATGGGTTACAGATTTGAACACTAGTGTGGAACACCTAGCTCTTGATGTGAATCAATAGTACATATGGGCTACTCATCTAAGTTTGGAAAATTGTGTGACAAGATTTGTGACTAAAGATGTATATGTAGCAATTATAACACAAGTGGAGGCATATTGTGCAAGTAATATTTTTCACCCTAGCCCTTTCTATTTTTACAACTTGTATTGCATTTTCATTGTTCGTAATCACATGCATTGGATTTTGGAATATGAATATTTGGATTTTTTTGTATGGCAGGGGTTGCTAATTGCCTTGTGAAAGAACTGAAAGAGAGATTTCCTACTCATGGGGTGATGGATAGCATGGGTGTGTTGTAACCACAATACTAGTTGCAACCGAATGCAGAAGCAAGTTTTGCCAAACATCTATGTGTGATTAAGGAAGCATATTGCCACCCAAAGAAAGTGGACAATTCTGATGGGTGGGTGCTTGCAGTGCTTTTAGTAGTTGCACTTGACATTGAACAATCTATGTTCAAGTTGTCAATGAAATCAAATGCAGTTGATGCCATGGCCAAACCTAATGATGTGAATCTTGTCTCTTGCCTTTGGCGCACTCTTTTCAACATCCAGAATTCTTCTTTTTTTTTCCCCCAGAATATTTCAAATTGGCAGAGATTCATGAGCCATTGAGCTTTGTGGTCACTTGTTAACGGTTGTATGGTTTCATTAAGAATTCTTTGTGATTCAGTAGAAGGTTGCCAAGTTCCAACTTGCTTAGGATTCTCCTTCTAAGACTTGGCAAAAGCCAGAAACCCTACTACAACAACCTGGTGGCAGGAGCCAGAAATCCTAAAAGATTCTGACCCCTGCAGCCAGAAACAACCACTTTGAAAAAAGCAAACTAATCACCTAATTAAACTCCATTTCTCCTTAATCTTTTGCTGAAAAAATTACTATTAAAAAAATACACATTTTAGCCAGTTGGACTCAAACCCATTCCAACCAGTGGCCAGCTTAGAACCACAAGGGCTGAAATAGTAGCCAAATGTCATATTTAAAAATTTATTAAAAAAATTTTTATTTAAATTTTTTTTAAAAAAACACTGAAGGGGAGGTTCCAGTACTCATGCATTTCTCTTCATTTTATTGTCATTTCTTTCACTTTTTCTTTTCATTTCTTTGAGAAACAAAAAACAAGAAAGCAGAAAGATAAGAAGATAAAGAAAAGACTGCATGTTTCTTTACCCTAGATGTTTGGCCCCACCACTTTTATTGATTTTTGTTTTTCTTGACTACAGTTTGTAACGCCTGTCGTTTTCTTGGCTGCCAAACCCTAACCCTAATCCTGGCCTATCCTCCTGCTCCCCCACTTCTTCTTCATCCATTGCAACAGCTCTGTTCCTATCATCCATTGTGATGATAAATTTATCATCTCCTCGCCCGCTGTCGCTGGCCTCCTTCCGGCCGCGACAGTCGCAAGAGTCCCGCGACAGTTCGCAAGACGCCATCGCTGTTGCACAAACATGATCAAAAGCTGCTGCTGCAGGATGAGAAAGTTCAGTAGGCTTGTGATTTCAGATCTCGCACAAGCTCATGGGTTTCCCCTACTTCTGCTTTTTTGCATGGGGTTGTTGCTTTTGATCAGGAACAGTAGCTTCATGATATGTCACCACTCTGGTGGTTTCATTAGGAATGCAAACAACAGCAGCAGTAATCCTGATCGTGATTCTGTTTTGGGAATTCAGGAGTGTCATAAGAATTCGAATGGATCGAGATTTACCAATGAGGCGGTTTTTTTGTCGGAGAATGAAGAGAAAATTTCTGCAAGCTCCTCGACGACGAAGAAGCTCATCACCGTTTTGCTGGGTGTGATGATATCGAGTGTCAAGGCGGAAAGGAGGAGTCTACTTCGTCTGGCATACGGCGTACAGAACGCTGCACCATTCGCGGACATCGCGGTAAAGTTTGTGGTGTGCAAGCCGGAGAGCCAGCATGAGAGGCTCGTAGTAGGAATGGAGAGATTGCAGTACAACGATATGTTGGTGTTGGATTGCGAGGAGAATATGAACCACGGGAAGACTTTTGTCTATCTTTCTTCAGTTGCGGCAATGGGAATCCGCTACGACTACGTGATGAAGACTGATGATGACTCGTACGTTAGGTTGCAGAACTTGGGCAGTTCGCTATCGGAACAGCCGAGAAACGATCTGTACTACGGCTACATTCTTCCTTGCGAGAACCAAGATGCGCATGCTTGGTACATGGCAGGAATGGGTTACGTCCTTTCGTGGGATCTGGTGGAATGGGTGCACGACTCTCCCATCCCGAAGAACAATTCCGAGGGTACCGAGGATCGCCTCTTGAGCGAGTGGGTGAATGCGGGTGGCGTTGCCAAGAACCGCGTGAGCATGAAACCTCTCTTCTACGATCATCCTGATTTCGGTGGCGAATGTTCTCACCCACTTGTTCCTGAAACTATTCTTGTTCATCAATTGAAGACTCCCCAGAGATGGAGTCATGTTCTTTCTTTCTTTGAACACGATCGGATCGATCTTCTGAAACCAGCCCTGATGATCTCCTGACATGTCTCTCGAATCAAGCATCCTCCATTGAGACCTCATGTGCAAATTATCATAAGGTTTTTCACTTGCATCCTTCATTGTTTTTTTCATTTGGAATTGTTTTTGCCTTTCTTGTGCCAAAGATAGTTTTGCAACTAATTATCAACATAAAAAGTGGTAGGTAAGGTCCCCCATCAAACTTCACAAGGGTGAAAGCAGAGCCTTGGGTAGCTCTCACGTGATCTTGTTACAGGTGCTCATCCACTTGGTCCTGAAACAATTACTCTTCATCAATTGAAGACTCCCCAACATGGACTCAACTCCTTTTTTTTTTCTTTGAACATGATTGGATCAATCATCTGAAACCACCCATGATGATTTGACTCTCTCTCTCCATTAAGCATCCTCCATTGGAACACATGTGCAAATTATTTTTAAGTTTTTTTTTGCTTGGGATTAATTGCTTTTGCTTCGGAAATGTGTTTTGCACTCTTGTGTACAAAATTTTTGCCAGAGACTTTGCCACTTACCAACATCACTACAAAATCAAGAAGCACCAAAACAGGTTGAAAAACAGGTCGAATGTTTTGGTATTTTGTTGGTGGTAAATGTGTTTTGCATTCTTGTGTGAAAGATTTTGCAAGACATTTTGCCACTTACCAAAATAACTACAACAACAACAACAACAAGCAGCACCAAAACAGGTTGAAAGTTTTGTTATTTCTTGATAGTTGCAGAAAAGTCCAGGTCCTGCAATCATCAGGAAGAGCATAAAAAATCACACAGAAAAAACACATCTGAGAGCACTACTGGGTAGGTAGTAGAGTAGCATTTCAACACAAAATTGGAAGAGTCAGTAAATCTTTTGATCTCTGCAAAATAAGGTGATTTGAGATAAGTGTACCGGCCTTGGGCACAGATCGCAAATCACGGAAGGGCCTGTACTCAGGCCATTTTCCTACGTAAAGCAGAGCTGGGATTTATTCACTTTTTAGAAATCTTGACAGGCTGGTTGGTACCTTCAACCGCAGAAGCTCCCGCTTGCTGAAAACAGGTTTCTTCAGTCAGGTCAAGGAGCTGAAAATGCAAAGGAAAAATCCACGCAGTGCTTTATATAGACAAAATGTCCTGAGACCCAAGATTCATACATTAGGCCACTTTTACATATTCTTAATTTCATATGCAAACACTACTCAAGTTTGGTTTTACTCTAGAACTTTGGCCTCTATAACAATTCATCATATTCATTTCAAACTTATTCCAATGTTCTCATAATACACATATAATATTATGGAATGTGTCACACTATGGCCTTGCCATTCACATTTTGATTGGCCTATCACAAAAGAAAAAATTGAAATTTGTGAAACTCTCCAAAATAACAATTTCTATGTGCTAGTGGTATGACTTCAATTTGGCTCAGCTATATAGATGAAAAGGGGAGAACTTTGGGCAAAAGATATGGGATAAAGTGAAGTATTATCAGTGACACCTTTGAGGAACACATTGAGAACTTGGGGAACACTGTGAGGAGCCTATTGAGAATCTGGGCCACATATGAGAACATGATGGGAACACAAGAATAAAAAAATTCCATCCTTGCAGCCCAACCCCTTCACACCCCACTTACCCCAATGGGGAAAGATGAACCCTTGTGGGTGTGAGTTGAGTCATCTCATTGGTTGCATATATATTCTATTCCTAAACATGGTTGACACCAATTTTTTTGCCTTGGCTAACACCGTCCTACAAAGCACACCATACCTATCAAACACTTTAATTTAGTCTAAGCATTGGATATTTGTAATATTTAGAAATAATTTAAATAAATCTTGGGATTTTTACCATATTACCAATGTGGGTGCTGGTGCACCCAAGTTGTCATTTTATTTTTTTGGGAATAACAAAATCAAAAGTTATTGAATTTAGAACAGTTTTTGTCTCTAGAAATTAATTTTAAATAATGAGTGTAATGCCCTTGTCCAAAGAATGAAGCAAAATTCCTCCCTTTCCCTTTTCTCCTCTTCTTTTTTTTTGAAGCTTTTGGCTTGCTTCTAAAGAATATCTGAAAATTTCTTAAAATTGCAATCATTTGATTTTAAAGGTGCAATTCAAATGTCCCTGAGTCCAAGTCTAACATTTCTAGGGCTAAATTTGTGCTCCGAGAGGCCTCCCTCAAGAAAGTGAAGGTACCCAAGTGCAGGTACAGGGTCATCTTGCACTTACTTGTGTACTAACTACTATCCATATACATGCATGTATTATCTATCTAGTAGCCACCCATCATGCTACTACCTATCTATATGACCTATCCTTCATAAGATATGTCACCAAGGTGAAATCTAATGCCAACTCAATCGGGGTTCATTCACAACCGAGTCATAATGTAAGCAAAAAGAAGTGATAGAGAGCAAATTACTCTCACACCTCTAATGAACCCTCTACGACTTGACTTATCATATTGAAATATTCGCAAAAAATTCAAGATCCAACTACACCAGTGATCCACAACATGAATAACTTGAATCTTTCTGCATGGTACATAATTTGTGCCTCAAGTGTCGTGTCTTCCTTCTGAACTAAAGATTTTTCTTTTTCCAAAATATAGTCTCTAAGTGGATGGTTGTTTAGATCCAGCAGACTCTGAAACCTTCTCATGACTCTATGTTCTTATACAATGACAAACACAAACTGCTGATTGGCACAATGAATTAGACAAAGTCACCACATATTGATACTCCATACACATAATCTGTTCTTACAAATGACAAGACAATTACTGGTAAATACAGATTTTCATTATACCCACATCATATGATTCCAAACCCAGTTTTGTGATCCTCTCATGAATCCGACATACTGCACCCATCCAAATTGAAATTCACAACATTGACTTAAACTTACAAACAAACAACAAAGACTCTTCACGAGGAGGATCACATTCCCCTATGAGTGAGTTTTCATCATTTCCACAACCATCTGTAGTAGCCACCATAAAACCAATTGCATGACTCTGCAACAAATGCTATGATCACCTGGTGAAGTGGAAATGTTCAAGTAATCTCTCTCTAGCTCCTCACCTACATGGACTTTATATGCTAACCTAAAACGATTACTGCTCAAGTATTCTTCATTATAGCATTGCTCACACACAAACACCCATACTTCTTCTGCACACCACTAAAAGACTCATGTATTTAGTTCCCACAAACAAAGCACCACATCAACCTCTTATTCCCTTTTTGTTGGCACCAACATCCCTTCCCACCATCATTCTGCAACATCAACCCAAAAGAATATGAAACAACCAACAAGCTTGACATCATCATCATCATCATCATCTCAACCATCTTCACCTTAATTAGGGTGCATTGTTCCACTTCTCCTTCTACACTTGCCCAGAAAAAACATTCTAGGTCACATTTCCATGATGGTGTGTTGTTGGTTGTTGGTTCACTTTGAACTGCAAGCTTCAATGGATGAAGGTTTCAAATGAGAGCAATTTGGAAAGCTAGTGCGGAACTTCAAAATTAGCCATTACTTCTTGTTTATTTTTTTATTTAGAGACCGAGTTGTAATGCCAGGACTTTCTTTGGAATTGAGTAGTGACTTTCGTGTATTGGAGACTCTCCTCACATCAAGTTGGGTTAGACTACTATGTGATGGAGATTTCAAACTTCTTCAATTTTCAAAGATCGATATGAGATGATACCATATTCCATGTCCCATTATTTGGTGAATAAGAATTTCTTTGAATTTGACAACCTTTTTCCTCACTAAAGGAAAACCTGAAGAGCAAATGCTATAATTGAGGCAATATACTAACTCATCACATCCAAATTCAAAGCTCCTTTCTCACACATCCCCCACTCATAAATACAGCAAATGTAGGATGATGTACACACCAAGGGAGCTTCTTCTAATAAATGTCACACACCTGGGCTGATTATTCCACCACAATAATGATACTTTTAGTTTCAATCACATATCACATTCATGAAGTGTCCATTAAAGCTCATAGAGACAAGGAGACAAAAAAAGAAAAGAAAAGAAAAAATCACCTGCAAGCTTCCACTAACTTTCAGCTTTGTATGGGGCTTCACAATCTCTTGGCACAAGTTCAAAAACTAGAATAAAATAACCAACACTTTTGATAGTCAGTCTCCCTGACAGACTTTTGGGGAGTTTGTTGGCCTTGCCTACTACCAAGGCAAGGATATTGTGTTTAGATTCATTATAGAGTATAGTAGCTTAAGGGATTTTTATAGGCCCCTACTAGGTAAATAATAATAGGTCTATTTTTATATAAGGATTTTTGAAAGATGATATATTTTGGCTTGTGTTGAAACTTGAGATTAGTTATTATAGAGTTATAGTACCTTGAAGGATTTTGGTTTCTTTTAGAGGATTTTTTTTAAAGATCATATTTTTGCATGGTGAAATATTTGAATTTTTATAATTCTTCTTTTGCCTTAAGATACTTTCTAATATAAATGGCAAGGCCACAGTGTGGCACACCCCTCTTTTAAAAATTATCTTCAGCATAGATAATTTGGAAGAGCACTTGTGGAAAGCTCAGCCCCAACTTGTAAGGAAGGCTTGTGGTAGAATGTGGTATGTCTCCTTTCAATGAATTCTCCATGCCCAAATAGAAATTTTGAAGGCTTTCATTGAGAAAAATTCCATCCAATGAACCTCAAAGTCATTGAAGTTCATCTATTGATGCAATAGGAAACAAGGGCTATTCTCGCATTTTAGCATGGATGCATCTTGCACCATATCCGAAGTGAAATGAGTGATGAAACGCTCTATGTGTTACAAAATGGGCCACCCAATTCCCTTGAGGTGTGTAGAGTGCACCTCAACATATAGTTGTCATTGTTGGCAACAACCATGCACTTTGGCACCACCTAGCAATTACCTTAGCCCTAAAACACCACCCAAAACATGATTACGTATTTTACTAAGGTAAGAGTCACAAACAATCTAGAATTAAAAGGCCTTCGTGGTCCTTATTTAGAAATTTCCATCCAAAATGTAGTACATCTAATGACTACAACCAGAAAAGAAGGATTTCTTATCTTTTGCAAGTAAATGAGGTGCAAAATGCAAACATGGTCGCAAATTTGCCTAAGTAAAACCATTGAGGAATTTTTAATTGACATGTTTTTCAATTTCACCATCATAACCATAATAACCAAGTTCATTGACCTCATGGTTGGCTTGCAAGTAGTTGTGTGTTCAATTCACTATTGGGTTGTGTCAAATATAGCTTCAATGTTGTAACAAATCAACTATAGTAAAATTTATTTAGCCAATCCACCTTAAAAAGTTGAAACCATCAATTCATCTTAAAGAGAACTTTTGAAAGAGGTTGGTTGACGACTTTGTTACTCCTCTTGCAATAGTTAAAATTTGACCATTTCTTAAATGGAAAAATGTCCCCACTCTTGAGCAATAGGTGCAAGAACCCATGCCCTTGTATGCCTAGTGATTTACATTTGTTGGCCTTGCCTACCAAGGCAAAGATATTGTGTCTAGATTCATTATAGAGTATAGAAGCTTAATGCATTTTGACTCCAAGGTAGTAGGTCTATTTATATATAAGGATTTTTGAAAGACCATATTTTGACTTGTGTTGAAACTTGAGATTCGTTATAGAGTTATGATATCTTGAAGGATTTTGGATTCTTTTTGAGGATTTTTTCGAAGATTCTATATTTGCATGGTGAAATATTTGAGTTGCCATAATTTTTCCATGTTACTTTTTTAATGTAAATGGCAAGGCCACAATGCGACACACACCTTGTTTTGGTTCATGATACCTTTGGCCCATGTGCTTTATGATGGGCAAAGCCTGGCTTTAGACCCTTCCTTGCGTAAACAACCTTCCAATGATTTTATATTGACTCACTTTAACTCCAAATAAATAGTCACAGAATGCCCCCCACCCACATTAGGAACTTTACCCCTCCACAAAAACCATGACCTACCTTCATCTTTGTTACACTTTAGTAGGTTGATGACCCCAATTTGAGACGGTCACCACAAGAGTCATATTAGAGTTTGCTATTGACTTGGGATAAGTTATCAACATCACGATGCATTCACACTTGATGTCAAGTCAATGTTGAATTAAAATCTAGGTGGCATCCTAGGTGGCACTCAATGTTAAGTGGGCAATAGCTCAATTTTAAGTGATTGTTTAACTTAACATAAAATGTTCATGGTAACTACGTGTAAGTCCTAAATGACTAGCATGATGTTAAAGGGACTCAACACTAGAGAACCTAACACCAAGTGTGAATGCACACACTTTCAAGAGAAATGTTGTGACGATTGATTGATATGTGTCAATGCAAAGAGTCGGTCATATTAGAGTTTGCTATTGACTTGGGAAAACCTAAAAGCTAAAAAAAAACTTTAAGCTTTTCAGCTGAGAAATGTCGTGACGATAGATCGGTATGTGCTATGCATGTCAACTCACACACTCTTAGTGAACATGCCTTTACATATTATATGTACCAGGATTTCATTCAATGTGTCCTCCAACTGGCTAAACCCCATCAACGCCATACGCACAATGCCAATATGCGTTCGTGTGTACCATAGCAACAATCTCGTGCTCATCTAGTGCCTAGCCTTGCCAAACATATATACTATTGAACCTTCTTACCCTTCAATTTCCCGTGCCTCTCCAAGTTACCTACACACAAGTAGTACAACAACAAGCACCATTCGACTCAAATCATGTCTTCAATAGCATGTCTCTCTAAGTTACCTACACACAAGTAGTACAACGAGAAGCACCATTCGACCCAAATCATGTCTTCAATAGCATTATACATAATCATACATACAAGTAGTACAACGAGAAGCACCATTTGACCCAAATCATTTCTTCAATAGCATTATACATAATCGTATGAAAAACCAATTGCTACAACATGGAATTGTCTTATGCTAGCCAAATGGAAATTGGTTCCAAGAGCAAGTTGTCTTCACAAGGAAGTTTTTTAAAAAAAATTAAGTGGGGAAGAATACTACATAACCCTAGATTTATTTTTATTTTTATTTTTATTTTTCAAATTTTGTTACGTACCCTCACCGGTGATCTTCCACAAGAGGAATTTAGCCAACTTTGGCAACAGGTTGAATTAGATATGAAAGTAGACAAATTTAAGAATCCTGCTATATTTTGGCTACGTTCTGCAACCTATTGTCTAATAAATATGGCGATTTCAGGAAAAGGGTATTAAATTAAATTAAATTAAACCATTGTATTGATATGACCATTTCTTAATACCAAACTCATCCCCGTATGAAAGGTCCCGCCCAGTGGTGGGCAGGTTTTAGAAACTGCCCCAAACCCACTCCGGGTATCAGGGCGGTTCTTAAGGTTCATAACCACAGGTTTTGTAAACCAAAATTACCTGTTCCTTCCCCCCCACCCCCCAAAATAATAATAATAATAATAATAGTAAATAATAAATAATAAATTGAAAAATTGAAAAAAAATAGAATAATCACCCACAAAACTGCCAGTTCTTCACCAGTTCTTTCATGAAAACCCTTTTTTAAAAAGTTTTCATAATAACTGGAACTGGCAGTTCTATTGTTCGGAAAATTGGAACCGGCGGTTATTAACAATTCAAATACCCGCCCAACACTGCTCTCACCCCCTTTTTTTGTACCAGCTGATATTGGTATCTGTACACGTATGAGCAACTCGGGTATAAACAATACGAGTATTTATATTTTCAACTGCACCTGAGTACAGTATTGGTATTTCTTATTTTCTTTTATTCTAGAGGTACATGAGCGCCAATATTATGGTTTTTCCTTATTCCAGACCATTGTTTTTCTTTGGGAAAAAATTCTGTTCATCTTTTCAATAAAACAACTGGGAATTTTTTGGAATTTTTTTCATGTAAATTTCTACTAATTTTGCTAACTTTTTGAAGAATTTTTTTTTTTTTTCCAAATTTCGTATTTCAAGAATTTGAAGAAAAAAAACCCTAATTCTGGATTTATTTATTTTTTTAAAACTCATTTTCTTGATTGTAGTAAATCCAACTCAAAAGACCTCAGCCGACACGTAATCTGAGTTTCCCTAGCCATTATGCCCTCTTGGGGGATACTGTTATATTCCACAATCTGACCAGCGATTTTCTGCTATGTAAACACCAAATGGTGAGGGGATAGCTTGCCGAAACAGATTATGTTCCATAACGTCCACTGGTCTTAGCATCCCCGAGATAATCTGCTTGCTTGCCACACCCCACCCCGAACCTACCCCACCCCCAGGCAGCAGATTACATTCCAGAATCTTGAAGCCCAAAGGGTTCCATGTCCAGAATCTTCAGTCACAAAACTCCAAGCATTTGGAGACATGGAATACTGTAACTTTCATGGGTTCAGTGCTACTTTGGTGCTCACAAAGGGAGACAATTGGGGCTATAATGTGTGAAAGGTATAATTAAGAATGCGATTATGTCTAATCCAAATAAATGTGCTTGCTTTATTACTTCTAAAATCACATGAGATCCATGCCCATCTAGGATTATAAGATGTTGATTTGTATGAGAAATCACACTTCATACAATGAATGTTGTGATCCAAGTTTTTTTTGCATGGCCATACAAATCCTTGGCTTCCACTCTTTGATGTAATTATCTTGCAATCTTTCACCTTTAAACATGTAAATTCTTGGTAAAACCTTACATGTTGAATTTGATTCCACAATTCATAATTAGTCATTCTTTGGAGTTGGGGGTGACGTTGCTGCAAACTTGTTGTGAACCCCACTTTGTTAGAACATGAGCCCATGATTATTTACCTACTTGAATTTTGAATATGATTTATTCTATAATTGTGCCAATTATATAATGCTTGCAAGTTTTGATAGGAGTTGCAAGATTAGTTGGTCAAAGTTTTAGCTCTATAAATTTCTACGTTTTCTTGCAGGATGTGTGCATAATTTAAATGCTTATTCTTGAACTCAATACCATGAAGAATTCCTAAGTAAACCATCTCAAAATGATGTGGGTTGACCTGGGTTGACCTTGAATGAATTTTACCACCTTAAATTTGACTCACTACAATGATATAAATGGTCCATGTTTTTGCATGTTTAGAATTTAGGCTACAACAATAACCTCCTCTTCCTCCATTAAAACATGTTTCTTATTCTTAGTCTTGCCATTCAAATGGTCAAACAAATTATGACAATGGTATGTTCCAATGCTTGTTGGCTTGTTGACAAATGGAAGTCACCCCTCTATCCATTATATCCATGGCCTCTTCTAGCTACTCATTTGTCCATTTGCCCTTAGGGCATGCAACAAGATTCCATCATTTTTTTATATATTCATTTTATGGTTAATGTTAAGCAAGGTGGGACAATGTTTTCTTTGTCCACACTTGTCCATTCCAATATGTTATTCATGTAGTTTATTCTCCTACAAAGAGCATTGAACATCATGTTGCACCTATTCCTTTTAGCCCTAGCCTCTAAAAGATGAGGCTTGGTTGATCAAAGTCCATAAGAGGTATCTGTTTGCCCTTTTTATAATCAAACAAAATATTCAAAAAGTTAATTAGGTCAAGAAACAATTGAATAGCATGTTCCTCTATCACCCATGTAGTATTGTGAAATGGAAGAAATATGCAAATTCCTCCCACTCAAAATTCTAGTTTGTTATTGTTATGTAGGCAGTGGGTGTAAATATCAAGTTATGAGAGATTGGAACATGTTGATTTGCAACAACCAACTTTCCTTGCATTTTCTTTTGCTTATGTTTGGCTATCCAATGGTAGTATAAAAATTTAACATATTTCTCCTTGTAAAGATTTTTTATTTCATCAATTTTGCACTCATTAGACTTCTCCTTTATTTTACTTTATTTATTGGTATCTTTTGTTGTTACTTTTAGCTCTAATTCCTTAATTTTGCAATCATCAAACTTTTTTATTTTAACCATTTTGTTGGACTTTTCTATTGTGATGCAATGTTTTGGCAAGAAATTTGCAAGTATGTTTAAGGATCTTTTTGGTGTTTTATAGGTTGTTCATAAATTTTACATTACAATATCCCAAATTTACAATATTTCCTTTGATTCTTTGTTTCGATTCCTACAAAAAACATAAATGCATCTTATAAGTTATACACCCCATAGATTATTTTTGCCAATTAGGTAAGGTTTTAACCCTTTATGATGATTTTGTACCCCTTTGAGTGTAAAGATCAACTCCTATCCCCAAACAATTTAGATGACATTATTAATTACAAGATCTATATTTTTTCCTTATATCACACCATTAACCAAACACTTAAAGCCCCATGCATACAAATATTTGCATGTTATTACATGTGCATTGAATTGACACAACTAAAAGCTCACAAATAATGGTTTCACATAATAAATTGCAAAATCTACAAATTTGTCCTAAATGACACCCTTCACCAAACACTTATAATCCCATGCATGAGGATACTTTCAAATTTATGAACATTTGTGTGAATTGGAATGTGTCAAATCTAACCTTAATAGCAAAAGTTTTTTTCATGTGATTAAACATCTTATTTGAATGAATATTGGATCTCACATCCATAACCAAATGCATTTACAACATTATTGGTTGAAACTTCTTGAAATGTCAAACAACATTTTTTCTCATTGGTCTTTAATTAAAGGTCATTATTCGACTAGTGGAAAGTGTTCAAATAATTGGTGATGGGTTTATTTATGAGTTACTCAATTGTTCATTGACAAGTGTGTGTTCAATGATAGGTGTAGTAACCTTAAATAGTGCAAACTTTAAAGTTAAAACCAATGTTGGGAAGTTATTTACTTCTATGAAAAGCCTCTAGTTTTAGTTCTATAATATATATTTAAAATTGGCTTAATTTTGGTTATGCAAACAAATGAAACTAGAAATCCACTTCTACTCCGAATTCTTTCAACAAAAATCAGTTCTAGTTTTGTTTTTGAAATCAAATATAATTCCATGTCCAATTATTACTAACCCAAACCTAAACTACTAGTTAACCTTTGATTAAAGCCTAATTATAGTCATTTCAATTTTGAAAACATGTATGCCAATTTCAATACTAGTTCCACACATAAATAGAACATAAAAACCTCCAAACAAAACTATTAATGTGATTGGAGGAATGCTTACAATGTCAAGAATTTTACATTAATTATTTGTTTGTTATTTCTTTTGTTATTTTTGCAAATTTTGTATTTTATTGTTTTTTTTTGTTGTAGTGGGTAAGAATTGTAATTATTGGGGCATTTTTAAACCTCTCAACACTTTTATTATTTTTGGATTTGATTTTTGCAAAGAATTCCTTTGGAAGTTGAACCCAAACACAGCCCAAACCCTAGAGTTTGTTGTGTGAAGGAAAGAAAAAAAAACATTGAAGAAAAGGCCCCTATTTTGTTACATGGGGTCCCTTCCACCTTTCCTTTTTTTCTTTTTTTCCTTTTTTATGTCTCTTTCCACACTCGAGGGTTGGCATCAACTAGCCACTACATTAATAACAAAAGCAATGTTACCATCATTATTGTTGTTGGAGCTCGAATTTTTAGCTAACCAATTTCTAGAAATCAACAACAACAAGAGGAAGGGAAAACGGGGATACATTTCCTTGTTATTGTGACCATCATGGTTGTGGTTGCCTTATTTGTTTAGGATCAAATAGAAGTTTTTATAAAAAGAATGAAAAAGGGGGTTCCCTAGCAAGAAGTGATGGTGGGAGGGGTCAAGTTCCATCACATCATTGTCATGGTTGAAAAACATTTACACCTTCTCCAAACTTCAAAGGTTTGGCTCATTTTGGAGGTTTGGGTGTTTTGACTAAGCTTGAGATAAAGAAGATTAAGGGGTTTAATATGGAATCCCCATTTTATTTTCCTTTCCTTTTCTTTTTTTTCCAAACCAAAAGTCAAATTCATCCTATCTATAATTTGATAATGATTTAGTGACCAAACAAAAATTTTAAGGAAAAAATTTGGACAAGTTGGTGTTTTATAGGCATACATGTCATCATGTCATTTCACATTGTGGCATGAGGTGATGTATGTGATGCAAGGAAAAAAATTTTAAAACTATATAATTAATTTGAAATGTGATGTCGTATGATGTGAACAAAAGAAAATTCAAGTGGGGCATTTTTTTGGAAATTCACCACAATCACATATAATGTCCATTTGGCATGATTTTTGCACCATTAGGTTTCTAGAAAAAAAAGTTACATGTGTGCAAGCATGCAAACGTTTTGGAGGCCAAAGGCTGATTTTCCATTTTGGAATTAATTTCCATTTAATTTTTGGGAATTCACATTTCATTCATACAAATTAAAGGTTGTCTACACCAATGAATTATTGGGGGAGGAACACCTTGACCTATGTGAGAGATTTTAGGTTATTTGGTGATAGAAAAATTTTAAAGGATTTTTTTGGGGCATGGGGTGGTGTGTGGTTCACCATTTTTGTGCCAAACATTTGGCGAATCAACATTGTGGTAATGAACTTTCATTATTATACTTCACAAGTAGAATGTGACTTGTGAGGTATAATAATGAAAATTCAATATGGAGGTACAAAATAATCATAAATAATCACAAGCTAGATAAAACGTAACACCATCAATGACTGTGGAGTATTTGAATTCCTATCATGATTCTTATGTAAAGATCACAAAAATGAAGATTTGTGTTACATGATTTATACATCATTATTTATGTTTATTGGGTTGCACATGTTGCTTGTCAACATGTTGGTCAAGTTTTCACATGATTTCAAGGGATAAAAGGATTACCAATGTGTGTGCCATTTGTCTACAACCTAGGGGTGAACACACACTCTAAAGTTGACCTCTTAATAAGTTTTGCTTACTATTTAGTGTGAAATCTTAGGTGAAAAGTTATTTAGCTTCCCATGTGTGCTTGAGCTTGGGGGCCATGATTGGTGTGGTTAATGGCCAAGCATGGAACAAGGCTACCACACAATCTTAATCATTGAATACATCATGTTTGACATTTGGTTTATTCAAACATATTGATTAAGTTTATAGCCAAGGTTAGGCTACATTCAAATGTGTAATTGCGGATACTTGTAAATTTGATCAGCAAGATGTCCCATTGTTCAACGTTTTGATGAAATCAAATTGAAAACCAATAAACCACCTTGTTGGGTTCAAAAATGCGCCCAAGTGTTGTTAGCTTTGTGAATTTTTTTTGTGAAAGTAGGTGGCCTAACCATATAGGTGTAACATCCCTAGGTTTGTGTTATGCGAATTATGGTTCAAAGGATAGGTTAAGTTGCAACAAGTTCAACATCCCTTTAGGTTTGGTATAAGTTGTAGCAAGTTCAACAAACTTTGGCTACTAAAAGTCCCAAGTTAAATACTTAAATTAGGGTTAAGGTTCATTGTGAAAAGGGCACAATTGCATGATCTAACGACAAGGAACAAAGTTATTACCACTAATGGTTTTACCAAGCATGGTGCACAATTTAGACCATCCACACTAGCTTCATTATCATTTAGGGGGAGTTATCATATCGAAAGATAGGTTCACCTCCAAGGTTTGTCACCACATTACTATTGTGGAATATGGAGGACATGTATAGAGCCACCAAAGGGCCTTGCCAATATTCAGGGGTGATCAACACCATTGAATTTTATGATTTCATTTAGAAGTTTGATAGTTGATGTGATATGTAATAGATGCGTAATCATTGGTTGTTGATGTTTTCATAGCACAGAAGGGTTTGTTCAAACATTTGAAGGGTCATTTATGGATGATTATCACGAATTTAGACGTGCCCATGAGGTCCATATTGAGGACTAGTGCTATATTGTTTACCCAACTATGTGTTTGTAGCCTTAAATTAACATGGGAATCAAGGATATTTCCATGAGGTGGACATGGAATCAAAGAGCAAAGGTGCTCTATACATACATGAAGATGCATTTGTTATTACATATTTGCAAATAAATATATATTTGCAAACCTCATGACACTATAATTGAATTTTCTTCAATTCTTGTCAACTAGTGGGGGTGCAATCATAATCAAACAAGCCAAAAAAGTTATTGGACGACCAAAAAATAGTCAAAATTGGAAAAATATTTACGTCTTACCATTTTAAACCCATGGTAATCATGCCAAGTTTTTCCTTTTTCATTCATATGAATGTTAAAGAATTCAAACCAAAAATCCATTTGATAAACTTTTAAGTTTAAGTTTCAATTTAAGACCTTTTGATAGTCCTTTGCAAGTGTCATAAGGAATCAAATTTGTAAAGGATTATCAAAAGAACTCATATGATTAAAAAAAAATGATGAAAAAAAAAAGAAGAAAAAAGACCTATTAGCCACATTCAAAAAACACTCATACCCTTGAATCTGTGGAATTTTAAAATTTTAAGTTTAAAAAAAAAATTCAAATTTTGATCTAAAATTTTATAATTTCAAAAATCCTTTACCACATATAAATGGGGTACATTATGTGTTACAAAATGTTGTAACTTATTATACAATAAAACATTTAAAAAATTTTAAATCATTTTTTGGTTATGATTTGAAATTCTTATCATTTTAAAATACGAAAGACTAAATTTACAAGGACTCAACACACTTTCAAATTTTCATATTTATTAAAAAAATTATAAAGAAAAAAACATGTCATGTCCTTGGACAATTATAATCATTTATTGTAAAAATTTGCAAAAAAAATTGTACAAAAATTAATTTGTATGAAAAAGTTATTTTTGGGCAAAATGACATGTAATCTTTTTATAAACTAACACCGTTGGCTCATTTCATTTCATTTGCACCCATGGATGAACCTCATCTATTGATTGGGCATGATGTTAGTCAAAAATTGAGTTGCAATTTTGACTAGGTTGCAATTATGTAAGTTGAACATCTAACTAATGGTTTAATGACACATGACACACTCAAATGTTGACACATGGCACATTCACAAAGTTTTAAATTCAACGAATAGTAAAATGACATGTGGCACATCCACATCTTTAGGTTAAGCCATGTGGTGCTTGAACATTGGTCACCTAGCTTAAACATAGGTTAATTTTATACCTAAGAACTTAATCCAATTCTAAACATAGGCCATTTAATCTAGGCTTAAACTAGGGCTAAACCTATGTACCTACGTTAGACCTAGATCTAAGCCACATGGCACTTAACAAATGAAATCTTATTTGATTTGGTTTAGCCTTTAGGGTTGAATTTTTTGATTGGTTCATTGCAAATGGCTATTACATTTTTATGATTATTGTGTTTCTCCAACAATCCTAGTGCACTCCCTTATATAATTCCAATTTTAGGAATGGAGGCCAAACAATATGGGATAAACATTTTAGTTATAACCTAATTATAACCCAGTTCCAACCTAATTACAACTCAAATAGTTCTAATTTAGTTGCAACCAAATTATAAATTAATCTAAGTTTAATTAGGCCTAGACCTAACATAATAATCTACTTAACCTAGGTCTAGCGAGTTATGTTAATTATTTGGATTAATTATTCATCAACTATTTTTAGTTGTATAGTTATATAATTAAAAATTATCATTTACTAAATAATATGATTTTTTATATATTTTTAATAAATTTATTGAAACTTATTGCCAACATTCAAATAAACATTAGAATTCCAAGAAAATATTAATTATGCATCATTATTTGATATGTTCTAAACAAAAATTGAATCTACAATAGACTTAATAAATTATGCATGAACATACACATTATTAAATTGACTTACATTTCAGAATTTCATAAAATTTTATTTTCAAATGAAAACATAATATTTATATGCATAAAAACAATTCATCATACATAACCATTCATTTATACAAAATATTAATTATGTACCATTACTTGATTTGTTGTAAACTAACATTTGATTTACATAAATATAATAAATTACATACATTGAACATAAATGATTACAAATATACATTTCAGAATTTCTTTCAAATTTTTTTAAAATTTTAATATTATATGCCAAAAAAATATTTGCATCATACATAATTATTCATTTAAACAAATAAAATTTTCACATATTGCTCTAAAAGCTTCCTTTCTAATTCTTCATAGCTCTCTTTCCTTTTTTGTCTTTTTCTTATCTTTGTTCTTTCAATTCTGCCTCTCTTGCTTGCTCTCTTTCTCAACTTATCCAAGGCATTCATTTTTTCATCTTGGTGTAATAAAAGATATAAAATATTCAATAATGAAAAAATGAAAAGACATATCAAGAGGTATGTCAGTTCTTTGTACTATAACCATGGAATGAAGAATGGTGGTGCTTGGAAAACATTGCAACCTTTAAGGCAAACTTTTTCTAAGAAACTAACACATGTAACTAAGTTAACTGAAACATCATTAGTTTGCACGAGAATAAGGCTAACATGTACTTTCTTAACCAGTTGTTTTTTCAATAGGTTATTAATGTTTTTTTTTACTAGTTCTTGATTAAACTATAACTAATTCTCTTCTTTACCAATTTATTGATTATGATATTTCTAGTATGTGATTCAACTAGTTCCTCAATGGATAAGTTACCAAAATGGTTTGTCTCAATTGGTTTCCTTAGTGAATATGTTACTTAACTGGCTTGTCTCAACTCATTATATTGGTAATAAATCATTAGGCTTAACCAAAACAAGTTGAAGTGTATGCTCTTTTACAAACCTATAAGGTTTTAATTTGTTAATGTCAATTAATATTGGATTAAGATCAAATTTATCAATTGTCATTAATAACACATGCACACCAACATGTGTCGTTCGTGTGTTCGATACAACAGGCTGTAGAGAAGTTTTGAGTTCTTCTTTCATTAAATTGTTTTAGTTTATCGTCCATAAAGGGACAATTCTTGAACTCATGTCCAACCTGGTTACAATATGCACATATAAATGCAATTTCAAAAGTAGGCAATGCGTTTATAATTGGTATATTTCACTAAACATGTGGTCGTTCAACAATTCCTATAACATGTACTTTAAATGGTTGTGTTTATCAAACATCAATAGGTACTATGATTGCTTCTATTGGTTCTAAATGAATTTGAAAACCAAGATCAGTGTGGTCTTCGCTCTAGGTTACGTAGCTATTCCAACTAGTTTAAAAGTTGATTGTGCTCCTATTATAAATCTATTACGGTTGGATTCAAAATAGGAAGTGGTTCATATGTGTAGAACCCAACAATTGGTCCTAATTAGGTTGGTACAATAGCTTTGGGAATATAGTAACCGGGCGTTGTAGATTGTAATCTTTGTCCTACAAAGGTTACTTCATCAACATGTCGAACATGTGTGGTGTTTAATTTGACCATTTGGTTGTGCATTCGACCTTCGTTATTGGGACAATTATTGGGGTGTCAAAAATCAACTAGTTGAAAATACTTGTGATTCCCTTATTTCCTCATGTTTTGTTGGTATTTGATGAAGAGGTAAATTTGTTGTAACTAGTTGTTGAAGCTCATTGTTGGGAGCAACAATCAGTTGAATTCCCTCAACTTAAGGATGTGGTGTTTCTTATTGTTGAACCACTTCATGAATAGGTTGTTATGGTGCTCCTAATTATAAATGCCTTCAAAAACCCCTTGTGATTATTATTGACATATCTTACTACTTTCAAACAAGTGTTAATTCAAATTTCTTTTGATCAATAAGTTATTATATAGATTATAAAACAAACATGCAAATGTTAAGAATTCTTCAACTAACTTTGTAGGAAATCAAACACTTATCAAGACACAAAACAATTGTAGAAAACTATTAAAACTAGTACAAATCCAAACTTAAAATTTTAAAAACAAAACAATCACTAAAATTAGAGATTGTAAACGTGACTATTTACAATTCCATTCCATTGCATGGTCACCAAATGTTAAAGGTGTTTTCTATTCCCTTAGATTACAAATTGGCTCTTATAAATTTTTAATTTTGGTTTATAGAAATTGTCAATAGGTGAATTTATTCTAGATTTGAAAATATGGAGAACAATAACATAATTTTTTTTTGGCTTATTCACGGAAAAAAAAACTAATATGAATTCTCACACATAAAATCAGAAAGGAAAGAAAACTTCAAAAATCATAAATGTATTGGTTCAAAATCTATGGTTCATAAATGTGTTGGTTTAAAAAAACTCCAAGAGTTAAAAAAATAAAGAGAGATCTATCATCATCCTCAAAATCCTCCTATTTGTACCAAATCATAATGTCGTTTCAACTCAAACAATTAGTAGTTGGTACAAATTCAAAATCAAAATATAGGAATTACTAGTCACAAGTTTAAATCAACTTGTTTTGTCAACAACCAGTTATTATAACATACCGATTATGGGTTCACATACCCTACCAATTACCCTAACACCTATTACTGGTTAATCATTAATTATGCATCATTATTTGATATGTTGTAAAAAAATTTTTAAAATTACATAGAAATAATAAATTATACATATAATATTCAAATCATTTATTAGTTATTGAACCTCATTGAAAAACATAGTCACAACAAAGTTGTAAACAATATTACATTTCATTTGTCCTTTAAAACATTTTGTTATGTATATATGTGTGTTGATGGTGTCACCAAAATAGTTGAACACTAATCAATGTCATGACCGAGTGCGAACTAGAGAACCTTAGATGCTGAAAATATTTCGGAAATGGCCCCTTAGTCAAAACATGCTTCACATTATTCACCAACATAGTTGGACATTCAACTTGGAGACATTGTTGATGCCAAGAATATTTGCAAATGGTCACCTAGTTGAAAAATGTTTTCAACTATATACCAATATAATAGATGAGTCATCTTAATTAATAATTTCCATAATTTTATTAAAAATTTAAAAAAATCCTAGTTAGAAGATAGTTGTAAATGACATGTAATTGAAAACTTTTTGGTTAAAAAAAGGGGGTTTTCTACTAATGTATGGGGCTAGGCTAATGGTGGAGTTTGGATTTTGCCAATCCACCAAATTTGACACCACATAATTGATATGTTTTGGTTACGATCGAACATTTCTCCAAATGGTCAGAATTGGTGCCATTGTGAAATCACAATAGTGAAAGTGTTGTTTATGCATTTTTGGACAAGGTGTTCAATAGACTTGGGCTCCAATCAAAGTACTCTTCGACCAAAGTACGAAATTCCATGGGAGTTCCAAAGGTTGTGTGAAAAGATACTTATTGATCATCACACTACTTCATGAAACCATTTTGAAGCAAATGGGCTAACCAAAAGGATGGTGCAAATAGTGAAATGGGGTTTGTGAAAGTATGGGCTTAAAAAAAACCATACTCGAAATTGGGATTTACAATTACTATGGTTAACTATGGGGTATAGGTTCAATTGGCATGCTTCTTTTGCATCCTTCCCACCATAATTTTTATTGTTTAGCGATGAGCTCGAACTCCTAGCCTCAATATGACAAGATATGATGATTATCATCAATTTGGATGATCCAAATGTATGGCTTCAAGCATGTGAGCAATGAGTAGTTATGTTTCAATGTGTTATGCCCATGGCTATGATTTTTGATAATTGTCCAACATTAGGATACATTTCAATATGCCAAGATTCGTGAAGGTGGTTATTGACCTTGAATTCGTATATTCAAATCGGGAGATTTATGTGTACTTGTATTAGACGACACCAACTACTTTGGATGTAACTGTGGGACATGTTATTCTATGTGTGTAGAAGGTTTTACCTCATGGTGTGTTATTGTTGGAGGGCTGAAATGGTTAGACATGGAAGGATCATGTGTGTAATTGTCCATTGAGTCATCTTCCCAATGTGGATGGCCAAATTAATCCATCTTTGGTAGTTGTTCATGCCAAACTTTGTTGTATGTTGTGTGGGTAGTCTACAAGGTTATTACCATGTTGGTGTGTGATCAATGTTCAAGGGATTGACATATAAGATACCTTACACTACCCTTGGACAAGGTATTGGTCAAGAAATGGTTTTGTCCTTTATGCATTCAACAAATTTAAGACCTTGTTTCTATAGTTAGATAATTAGAAATACCTTTGGATTTTTTCCAAAATGATTCAAATTTGGCTAAGGATTTGGGGGATTACAATTAAACAATTAACTATGGGGTTCACATTTGCACCTACCCTATTAATCCTTGCACTTTATAACCAAGGTGGTCACTTTTGGGGGAATTTGTAGATAAAACTTATTTATTACTATATGGCTTAGGATGACCTAACCCCAAATAGGAGGGTGGTTTGTTGATTTTTTTATGCCCAATGAGTATATAATTGAAATATCTAATTGGGCTTCAATTTTTATGAACTTTAAGGTTTTTTTTTAGGACTTTCAAAGTGATTTCACCATACCATTTAATAACAATATTTTTCAATATGAGTTTTGATCTAGTTTTAAAACCTTAGTAGTCAAATATTACATCAATGAAATCATAAAATTTAAAACCATATCCATATGGATCATTTATAAAAATTTGCTTTGACTCGTGAGTGTTGTATTTGCTTAAAATGAGCCACTAAACAATGTATACACCTTTGACATAGGAATGTATGACAATCGTCAAAAATTTTATTTTACTTATGTGTTTACATTTTAATTATTGTAATTAAATTAATCTAAATTGTTTTGGCTCCAATTATAGTGTGAACATGGTTTTAGAATTTTTTTGGGGATATAATCCCAAGTGTCGTGATTCCAAATCATTTTTGGTGATTTGAGATTCCAAAGCATAAGGTGGTTTGTTTGTTTTGCAATTTTTGTGTGTTATATAAATTTCATTTGCATATGGTTTTTGTGTTTTGAGCTTGGATTCCTATGCAATTGTAAATGGAGCTTGTTTTGGAATTTGATGTTGTCGACATTATTTGGATGGTAAGTAGTATGTTGTTTGCTTTATGTGTGTTGCTAATGAAGGTTTGTAAACATTGACATAGAAACACAAGACAAATACTTTTAATGAGCAATATGGGAAATATATGATATGGTTTTAAATTCAAAGGGTTATGTAATGGGAAGAGTTGTGTACCTTTTAGTTTTGAACTTGAATTATATGTGTTCTCCTCTTGAAGCCCACAAAGAACTTGAGCTCCTTTTCAATATGTGTTAACAAAGAAAAAATCACTACATCCACCCAAGATTATGTAAATATTACAAGCCATTGATGCAAAATCTTAGTCGAATCAGTAAATAATTTCATACAAATGCCCAAATAACCCTAAACCTAATTTTGATTAGAAAGATTTGCATGCACCCTAAATTATGTAAACAATACAACCCATGAAACCCTAACCTTTCATGTACAAATTACACAATTTTATACAAATGCCAAAAAAACCATAAATTTAATGTTGATAAGAAAAAATTGCATCCACCTTAAATCATGTAAACATAATGGATGCATAAGCTTAAATTTGACATTAAACAATCTTATCCAAATGCCCAAAAACCTTTAAAGCCTAAACTTATTTTGGAATTTAAAAATGCTTACATTGACCTTAAATAAGTCAACACATTAAGCATTGGATGCAAAACCTTAATGGGGAAACTAGACTATTCCTTAGAATTGCCCAAAATATCTTACACTTAAGTTTGGATTTTTATTTTTTTTTACGTACGCCTTAAATTATGTAAACACTACCATCGGATGCATAATTGGAATAAAAATACTTTTTTTTTAATACAACTATGCAAAAAACTTGTAAATAAACATAATTTTGAGGGAAACCGTAATAAACCGTAATAACATGTTAACCAAATAAAAGGGGAGGTTTGTAGGGTTTAAGGTGAAGGTGATTTCATCATACCTTTGTGATGAAATCACCTTCACCCTCATCCAATAGATTAAAAAAAAATTAAAAAATGAAAACTCTTATATATATGTCTGTGAATACTTAAATCCACCTTAAATACTCCACGATCTAAATATAATTTTGTAACAAAATTGTTGTGATTACCTAAAACATTTAGTGACATTTTAAATGTGAAGTTAATTTCTCTACCCACAAACCCAATGTCCTTCCTATTTGTTTGAAACATATAACATTAAAAAAAGTTTTCCTACTACTTCACATTGTTAATGCATAGAAATCAAAATATGATAAGTACTTAACGATCAAAAATTCGTCAAATTATGAACAATACATGCATTCATAGTTAATTAAACCCCTCGTCATTCCCCTAAAATCATTATTCCCTTTTCTTCTTCACCCAACATGTGGGAATTGCAATGACTTAAATTTTTATTCATAAGTTCTATAGTAGATGCCCCATGTCATCATGGCCTCACACAAGAATATTGCAAAAACTTGGTGCATTGTCATTTTAAGTCCAATCACATTAGGATTGGTCCATTGTATGCAATATTTACATGTCTATATTTTATTTTTTCATGTAGTTTCATAAAGGGATAAAGGGAGAGCTTGCTTCATTGGACAAAATGAAAAGGGCGAGGAATACATAATATATATTTGATACCTATGCAATACCTTCATCTATTGTCTACAACATCATGACCTTTGGTATGTACTTGGGTGACGAGCACGATCACGTAAATATTAACCTCATTTGTGGCACAATATTTTCATTGGTTGTCGATGGCATTGTGATCTTGGTCGGTCTTTTAAGTAGGTAGGTTGGTAGGTAAATAGGAGTGAATCAAGAGCTTAAAAAAATAAGCTAAGGTGAATGGTGGGTCTTTTTAAGTAAGTAGGTTGGTAGGTAAATAGGAGCGGATCAAGAGCTTAAAAAGTAGGCTAAGGTGATTGGTGTGTTAGTTCATGGGTAGGGGCAAGTGGTAGGTTGGGGTGATTGCATTTGAAAAATAATAATAATAAAAAAAATCCAAAGAAAAACAAGGCTGAGGGTGGCAAAAAAAACACTAACTGTGGTAACATGTGTGGTTAGCACAGGAATGAGAACCAACGAAAAATCAGTGGCCATCCAGCCACATACATCCCCAACTGTGGTCGGGTTTGGGTTTGGGTTTGTGGGGGGGGGGGGTGGGGGGGGGGGGGGGGGGGGGGGGGGGGGGAGGAACATGGGGTAATGAAACACCGCCCGGCGGACTCGCTGGCACTGGACGCCTAGGCGTGAAGACTGGCGTGAAGAAGACGAAGACTGAAGACGCAGTTGCAGAGCGACGGACGTGTTTCGCAGAAGGCGAGCAGTCAAAGTTGTAACCAAACAGGAAAAAAGAAAAGCAGGACCGAAAACGCTCCAAAAACAGCGCAAGAAAAAGGTACGTCTTCAAAGCAAAAACACCGAATCGTTCAACTGAAAGAGAACAAAAGATAAAGGAGGACAAAAGCACATCTGCAGGAGAAAATGTCGCGACTCGAAGTAGCTGCAGCAGCTGTTGTTTGACCTCTGAACATTGTAAGTAAAATGCATTTCATGCGTCTGTTCTAGGTCAGCCGAATAATAACTACGTGTCTCGAGTCAGCAGCAAATCCCTGTTGCAAACTGCAGGTCTTTCTGTTGTTGCAATTGGAGTCGCGACTTGCTCTCGAGTCTCGAATCTTTGTTTTGTGTCTTTTCTTCTTCCATAAAGATTCTTGTTCGTTCCCCTACGACACTCTGGGCTATAATATTGTCCCGCATTGTGCCTGGTGTAATCGCATTACAAGACTTAGCGGTTCGGCAGTTCGTTTTTCTTTGCTCCTCCTGTAATAAGCCAGGCATTTCAGAACCTTGTAATCAGTTCGTATGTTTTGGATCTGCACAATTTGCGCCACACTTTTGCAAGCAAGAGCCCGAAGAGCAGGTGAAAATCGAGTCCGCATTCTGCTGCATCTTCTGTTTTTTTCTCTGTAGAAATCTTCTTGTTATCGGCTTATCGATAGTTCGTTTTTTGTTTTTGGTTTCGAGAAAGTGCCTATTCCGGTGTTGAGAGTCTGGAGGAACGTTTTGCTATAGCGCATTTTCTCACAGAGTTCTGTACCCTGTGTTTCTGACATACACGTCGTTTTGTTGTTTTTTGCCTCAGTAGGAATCTGAGAAGAATCAAACGCCGAATCTCGTCTATTTTGCATTGCGACTACTCTCTTGATCTGAATCCAGTTGCAAGAAATCCGCATCGGTGAAGTTTCTGCTCTCTTAGATCTGTGTAAGATGGCGATGGCAGCGGTAGCAGCAAGCCGGGGACTGACCGCATCGGGGTTGGAGACCTCCTGTTCCTTCAAATCGAGTCGCCTTTCAAGCAGTCGTCATTCGGTTGCAAGAAGGATTCCGATCGCGAAAGCCTTGGACAGGAGCGTCGTGCGGAGCAGCGATGTCGTGAAGGCGGTGCACGCGGCAGAACCAGCCAAGACGGCATCAGCAGCAGCAGCAGGTGAAAATGGAGTTGCGACGCGCTGGACTCCGGACAGTTGGAGATCGAAGACAGCTCTGCAGCAGCCGACATACCCGGAGCCGCAAGCGTTGGAAGCGACAGTGAAGACGCTAGAGAACTTCCCTCCTTTGGTCTTCGCTGGAGAGGCCAGGACCTTGGAAGAGAGACTCGGCGACGCTGCCCTTGGCAGAGCCTTTCTGTTGCAGGGTGGTGACTGCGCTGAGAGCTTCAAGGAGTTTGATGCTAACAACATCAGGGATACCTTCCGTATTCTGCTTCAGATGGGAGTGGTTCTCATGTTTGGAGGTCAAGTGCCAGTTGTGAAGGTGCAGACCCCTGGACCCTCATCATTTTTGTCTGGAAACAAATGCACTCCTTCTTGCATTTTTTCTTGCAAAGTGATCGACTTTTTCTGGATTATGATTCTCAAGCTGCTCGATCAAACTACTTTGCTGTCATGATGTTCTTGGAGTATGTCTCTGCATGTCAAGAAGACAATTTTACTCTGAGAGTTATGTTCATGTTCCCTGGTTGAGGTTGCTGATACTTGCTTCTTTTCTCTAGAAGCAAGAGCCTAGTACATGGCAGTATGGCATCACATGGAAGGAAGTCCTCCTAACAAGACTTGGTACCCACTTTGTGGACAGGTTGGGAGAATGGCTGGACAGTTTGCAAAGCCAAGATCAGCAGACTTTGAGGATGTGAATGGAGTGCAGCTACCGAGTTACAGGGGTGACAACATCAATGGAGATGGTCCTGATTTGAAATCACGATTACCCAATCCTGAGCGCATGGTGCGAGCCTACAGCCAAGCTGCAGCCACTCTTAATCTTCTCCGAGCTTTTGCAACAGGAGGGTATGCTGCAATGCAGCGCGTCACACAGTGGAACCTTGACTTTGCTTCAAACAGTGAGCAAGGGGACAGGTGAACTTCCTTCTTTCTGCAAATGCACACAGTTTCTTGGCTTTTGTTGTGCAATCATTGCAATCAGCTGAAACAGCAATTCTGTTTTGATATCAAACAATTTTGTATCAGTTTCACATGCCTTACTGTGTGTTATATGTTTGTACAAAACTTCTCTTGCTGTGGGGCATGTCTGCTGGGAGATTGCTTGATTTACATGGTTTATTTGTTCTGCCACTAGTACTGCACAAGGTTCAGGACTCTTAGAACCTAGCATACACAAGCAGATCACCAAGCACAATTTTCTGATACTTATCTTGTGAGAAGATTTATTTTGCTGTAAACTGCAAGTGGGTACAGCTTCTCACTTTTGGTCACTTTTTTCATATCTTTTAGGTACCGTGAACTAGCCCGTCGGGTGGATGAAGCCTTGGGCTTCATGGCAGCATGTGGACTAACACTGGACCACTCAGTGATGTCAAGCACTGAGTTTTGGACCTCCCATGAGTGTCTGCTGCTCCCTTATGAGCAGGCACTCACCCGTGAGGATTCTACCTCTGGACTCTTTTATGACTGCTCTGCCCACATGCTGTGGATTGGTGAGCGTACTCGTCAGCTTGATGGAGCACACATTGAGTTCCTTCGTGGAGTTTCCAATCCATTGGGAGTCAAGGTTTGTGATGTTTTCCGCAGCATAATCTTACACCTTTCTATGGAACATTGCTTTATTGAGTTGAGCAACTGTTCACCCATCAGTGTAGCTCCGTCGTGGATTCAAGGTCTTAGCTTACCCTCCCTTGAAAAGACCTCATAATTTTAGCAGGTGCTAGAGGATTGGTGAAGCCAGGTCTTGATGTGACCACACTTTTTAATTATTCTTCTTTGCAGGTGAGTGACAAGATGCCTCCAGCAGATCTGGTGAAGCTTTGTGAGATATTGAATCCAGAGAATAAGCCAGGAAGGCTGACTGTGATTGTGCGCATGGGAGCTGAGAAGCTTCGTGAAAAGTTCCCTGCTTTGGTGCGGGCGGTGCGGAATGCAGGATGCATTGTGACTTGGGTCAGTGACCCCATGCATGGAAACACCATCAAGGCCCCATCTGGTCTGAAGACCCGAAGATTTGATGCCATTCTGGTGAGCTAAGCAACCTAAACCGTCATCTTTACACAACATCCAATTATGTGATCAAGCTTCCTTAGTTCGTTGAGTTATCTGCGAAATAACATGCTGCCCCCAAGATCATTATATCTCCAATCCCTCTGATAAGCCTTCTTTTTCTGCAACAACTAGGTGCTCTCAGGTTGTTTTGATTGCTAATTTATTGCTGACACTGGTTCAACATACTTCCTGTTCCCATTATTTTGAACATGGAACCTTCATGTTCTTTGAGTTATGTGAACTAATTGGACCAAAATGGTCATCCTTCCCTTCATTACTTTGTGGTTGTCTAGGACTGCAGAAACCTGACTGTCAGTTTCCTTTTCTTTTGCAGGAGGAAGTGAAAGCGTTCTTTGATGTGCACGAGCAGGAAGGCACCCATGCAGGTGGTGTCCACTTGGAAATGACAGGGCAGAATGTGACAGAATGTGTGGGAGGTGGTAAAAATCTGACATTTGAGGATTTGGGCTCTCGCTACCACACCCACTGTGATCCCCGCCTCAATGCTTCCCAGGCCTTGGAACTCTCTTTCATAATTGCTGATCGCCTACGCAAAAGACGATTGTCTGTAACTAGAGGCAGCCTTGCAGGGGAAATATCATTCGATGGGCAGCTCGTCTGTTAACATTCCACATAATCATGTTAAGGCAGTAGGCTTGCTAGTACCTCATAAACAGATCTCCCTGCCCTTTCAATCTAAGTGTTTGAAGGGAAGCACAGTATTTTGCTAGTAGCAACCTGACCATAAGTAGTTTCTTAGCAGGATCCCAATATGTACCCTGTGCAGTAGATGGTAACCATACAATATCAAGACATATTATTTGCTGAGTTGGGGAATCCTTCTTGGACCGATCATGAGTTGTTTACATACTGGTACGTTGAAATTCTCCCTACTACAAACATTTGTACTTTCACAGATAGGTAGTGTGTCTCTGCTACTTGTTATCATTTCCACTACTTGAGAACTGTAACAGAAATCATTCTCAGTGGATGTCGAAGCCAGTATACACCTGATTACTTGTCGTTGGCCTGCTGATGTTTTGCAGCCTTTGATATCCCGCCAGAATTACCAACAAATCCTGTTGAACACAAAGAAGCAACCAGTGGAATGAATCCATTCTGGTGAGCTTGAACATTCAACAGAATTCTTAAGAATACATTAGAACTAGAACAAAACATCACTGCTTTGGGCAACTGCTATTGCTGAAATTGAAAAGGGATCCTGATGACAAACACTCCAATTCTTAAAACTCAAATGGGATTGACAAATGTTTGGGATGGAGTAAGTGATGATTGTCATCAACTCCTTGGATTTTTGTTTCAAGGAATTGTTTGCCATTATGAAATGAGAAAATTAAGATCTCCCAGTTCCATCACATTAAATAAGATGTGAAAAGGGTGGGGCCATAATCAAATTCTAGCATACTATTAAGTCCCATAATAAAGTTATACATAAAGTCAGGCGATTAGGGGGCAAGAACGGCCAGTTTCGGCATAATAGGGCATCAAATGTGTAACTGGGAATGAAATTTTACAAAAGGAAATATCTGGGACCCAAACTAGTTTTTCCATCAATTTTGGTGGTACACTGAGTTTCATCCCCTCTGTCCTTTTTCCTGAGCGCCTCCACTGCTGTTACATATATGCATTAAATGCTGAGTTTCAGCATTTCATACTGAGATTTAATGAAATTTCATTACTTTGTGGGTACCACTGAAAAAGGGTATAGGGGGTGAAAGAGAGGATGACTTTACGGATAACTTTAATACCATAATAAGTTTGAAGGTTTAGAGTTTTGAATGAAGCTTCTCAAATAATATAATTCACTGGTCTTTCAATCTACGAGCATGTTACATGCTTACTGCTGAATATTAGAACATTAGCTTTCTTGTAAGGATTTATTTGTTGTTGGAACTTGATTCAATATGAACCAAGTTCCAGCATTTTTGTTCATGAGAGATTTATCCTTGATGTGTGGGTCTCTCTCGGAGTCTTGTCCTTAGGGTTTCAAAAATAATCACCCAGAAACCATGTTAATCCAAGTTCAATAAAAACAAAATGTAATCACAAACCCGCAACACATTTGTGCACATGTTGTTTATGAATGTGACTTTATCAATGTATTTGTGTGCATGTTGTTTATGAATGTGACTTTATCAATGTATTTGTGTGCATGTTGTTTATGTGTGTGACTTTATCAATGTTTTTGTGTGCATGTTGTTTATGTGCATGACTTTCTCAGTTTTGATAGTGTTGGCCGACCATTTGGTAGTGTGCAACAAGCTAGTTAAATTGGAGGTGTGAGCATGGTATAGTCTACAAGTGGTTTGATCAATCTGCACCTAATGGCCAAGAATCATTTTGAACCTTGTTTTTTTTGGTATGAGAAAGCATAAGAGTTATACAAATATTATGCATGTTGTGCAAGTCTTTTGAGGTGGGTAGGCCCAAGGACTACTAAGGGCCCACTACTGAAGGCCCAAATAGCATGAAACCCTCCTTTTAAGGGTCTTACCTAGGTCAATAACAGGTCCATGTGAGTTGCTTCAGACTTATGGCCCCCCAACTCTTATGCTTGACCTTGACCGTCAAATGTCCTTCCCTTTTAGATCTTCCCTCAAACGTCCCTTACCCAAAAAAAATATGAAGTCTTCTAAAGCACATTGTTTCCTTCTCTTATTAAGTATCCCCATATCTAAAATGCATATGGATTATTAAAGTATGCTCTTTTAAATTAATCAATTCAATTTAATTAAGTACTAATTTATTGGAACTTAAACTATAGACTATTAGTCATATGAGTTGTATGAATTCTATTTTCATTGAAAAGCATTTTACAAATCAATTCAAAATTTTAAAATCCATGTGAACATATGTATCTCCATATTATGATATAAAAAAATTTATTGAACCTCGAAGACAATTATTCAAGTAAAATAAGTGGTTAAATTAAGAATTGAAATATCCATAGATTATGACTTAATATGAAAATAAATTGCATCCTCTCACAACAAAGCTCAAAATAGAACATTCAATTATATGTCCATGACCACAAACTATGATCAATGGTCAAATGGATGAGAAAACTTCATTATTAGGTGATTGGTCATTCTCATCACAATGGAATCAAAAAGCTCATCATGGGCTATATTTCTCCAATGCAATACTTCAAAGATGTCCTAGAATTTCAAATGTCAAAACTTATTACAATTTTTTTCCTAAGCTAATTGTCTAACCTAATTTCCATACTTAAGGCTTTTTGTAGAAGGGTTTAGGGTTCCTCATCCTATGGGGCTCATAATGAGACCTCAAATCTAGAAGGGTCTAAACCTAAACCCTTCACCTATGTAAAGAATCTAGTCAATTTTCTTTTAGCTTTTAGGTTTTTTTCATCATTGACTTTCCTTTAAGTTGTTTTCTCTCACCTTAAAGTGAAATGTATGAAGCACAACAAAGGTCATTATCTTCTTTCTTGCTCAATATATATATATTTTTATATTTTATTTTATTTTTTCCTAGGTTTTATTGGGAGCTTCAACTTCGATTTTGTTTGAACCCAATGTTCCATTTTGTCCTTCTAACTTTGCATTTTTTCAATTTGCATCACTTGGTTCCCTGCATCTATTGTCTTTCATTCTACATCATTGCATTTTTGTTTGATCTTTCTTTTGTTTGAACTCAACCTTCATTTTCTCTTTTTTAAAGAATTTTGGTCAAGTTTTGTGTTTTTGGTAGTGTTTTATTTGTTTGGTTTTTGTCTAGTTATTTTTTTGTGTGTTGTTCCTATTGGTTCTTACAAGTGCTTTCTTTTTTTTGCTTTTCATTTGGAACAACTTTTCCAATCTCTTTCTATTGTAACACAAACAACGTTTGATTGTGCCTTTTCACTTTTGTCTTTATAGATTTCACACCCTCCATCCTCCTCTTGAGAGATTTCATGTCCTCCCAATAAGTTCATGCCCTATTTGGTCTTCATCTCTACAAGATTATTTGGTGCTACAAAAAAAAACAACAAAAACAACATACATCAACAAAATTAATGAAAGCTTTTCAAAACATAAGCCAATGTTATGATGACTAATTTTTTAAATTAAAATTGAAAAAATAAAAATAAAAATTCATTTATTTATGAATTTCTAAATTTGCTCATTGCCATAGATAAAAATGTGATGCCAATTCGCCTCTCATGCCTATTGTCATGCAATCAACATGTACACCAAAAAAATTATCATATCTTTTGAAATGCATGGGGTTTAATGCATCTTTTTCCTTTTAAAATTATTTGTTCTTACTAGAATTTGTCACAATGTAATTCAATTTTGAATGAAGGCCAACTATTTTGAAAATGTTGATTTCTCTCAATGAAATTTGGAAATGAATCATTACATTTTCATTGTAATGGAAACATGCCTATTAGTTGCCTTGGAGAAATGCCATAGGACAACTAGTTGTAAAGGACACCATGTGGAATGGTAGTTCAAATTGGTAGTCACAAAGTGTTACAATTGCATTTGCAACTAAATAATCTTGAAAAAATCAAATTATAGATTATATTCAATCATTTATATACTAATATTGATACTATAAATATTATATTATTTATTTATATTATTATATATTTTCATTATTTTTATCCTATGAGTTGTTGACATGTGTCACTTGCTAGGTTAGATTAAAAACTTAGTTTAGGTAGCTTAAGTGAGCTAGGGAATATTTAGTCAATGTTAACCACTAACCACCATCATATCATTTGTGAGGTTTGATCCTTGGACCTCAAGGATGGAAACCGTCTTTAAAAAACCACCCAACTCTTTATGAAACCATATAAAGGTGCATTTTATCTAACCCTTGTTCTATTAAAAATGTTGCATAAATGTCAACTTTCTTATTTAATATCCTATTGATATTTTGTCCAAACAACAAAATTGAAAGTTCATTTTTTTCAATCATGCATTCATTTATGTTATTTTCCTTTTACAAATGTAAATTCATTTTAACAAAAAAAACTGGAATTTCCTTATTTAATAAGATTTCAATAACCATTTAAGAAAATAACAAACTCAAGTACATGATTCATAAATGAAACAAATTATATGGCTAACATGATAATAATAAATGATATATCTCCCAATATTAAAACTAATATTTTACGAAATAATATATTATAAAATTTTAATATTTATAAATTTTCAACTTTAATATTTCATATCTTATTGATATTTTCTCCAAACAACAAAATTAAAAGATCATTCTTAAATTTTTTTTCTCAATGATGCACACCCTTAATGATTTAAAAATAAATAAAATCAAGCACATGATTTAGTAATGGAAAAGATTATTTGGTTAATATAATAATAAATAAATTATATATCTCCAAAATGTTAACCAATTTTAGTTTAAAATTTTAATATATTATAAAATTTTGATGTAAAATATATCATAATTTCATTTTTAAATTTGAATTTAAAGTTAATAATATAATTCATTCAAACATAATGGTCAGCAAGATCATAACTATTTTATGTATCAAAATACATATTTAATTTTTAAAAATAATTATATTATGTATAATTACTTTAATTACATGCAATGTCTACCAAATTTAACTACTAAATAATGTAACTTATTACCTATATAACTGATAATAGTTAACATGTCTTAATTTAACCTAGTTGGGTGTATGCACAGTCTAGTGGCTCATTTTAAACAAATACAGCATTCACTAGAATCCCTAACAAGTTTTTATAAATTATCCATATGGATATTTTTATAAATTTTAATATTTCATTAGTGTAATCTTTGACTATTAAAGTTCCATTCACTTATAAAACCTTTTTAAAATAGATCAAAACTCATATTGAATTTTTTTGTTAACTGGTATGGTGAAATCACTTTGGAAATTCTATAAAAAACTCATAAAATCCATAAGAATAAAACCCCAATTAAATATTTCAATTATGTACATAATGGGCATAGAAATTGTGGCAAACCATAAATAAATGAAATTAAGGACTTTTGAAAACAAGGTTCAATTCTAACCCTTCAAAAGTTCACACTTAACTTTGTGATTTCATTCTTCAGCCCATGTTTAATCATTAATAAACAATTTTGAGTGGAATTAAATATGAATTCTTAAAAATTTTAACAATTTAATCAATCAATTAGTTCATATTTTGAATTTCAAAAACTCACTATTGATAATAAATGCATTATTTAAAAATAATAATTGTGCAAATGTCTTCATAATCAAGTTATTGGTTTAAAATGAGTTTTCATTTAATGTATTTAAAATTAAATTATTCACCATTAGCATTTAAAAGTAAAACAACTTGTAGAAAAATATTATTTTGTTTCCAAAAGTCAATCACGATAGCTTGCATTCACCCAACTAGTAATTAACATGGACTATTAGTTATTAATTATAAGTAACAATAGTTTTTCCTTGCTTAAACCCAAATCATAACGTAGTTATTAATATATAATAACCTATATATCATAATTTACCAATTAGTTTTAATAGGTAAGCTTAGATGAACTAAATCATTACCTAGTACATAGATTTAAGTTAAGCTAGCTATTCTTGCTTAATAGGTATTTTAGTATAGGTTAGGATAATTTCCAATATGGAGTTTAGATGGTGATATATAATTAATTACCACCAATGCCAACATAAAATGAAAATTTATAGACTTTGATCATCAATTGCAATAATGCAACATGTGGTATAATCATCTATGTATAATTGAAAAAATACATTAAAATAGTTGCAAAAATGATTTGGTGTTTGTCCATCAATGGAATTTAACAATAATTGATAACATGTGTTAACTTTCATCAGTTTTTTAATCGAAACACAAAGTAGTCACAAATTACAATCACATTTACGATTACAATTTAAATCCATTTGTTTCATAGTCACATATGTGATTATTAACACTTGTGACTTAATGACACATAAGACTATTACATATGTAATCACAAAATGAGTTGATTTGGACAATAGTTGCACACTAGTCACAAACACACAGTTGGAATGGATAAAATTTCTTCTAGTGGTTAAAAACAAATTACATTTGTTGATTATGCCTTGAGATATTACATATTTCAAGGTTTATGTCAAGTCATAATTTCATTCCTAAATCTTGCATCAATGTATAATCTTTACCTTTTGGGCAAAACCAACCTAACCTAATTGTATTAGAAATGATTGGAAGACTTAATTTCAATACATTTGATCCTTAACCCACATTTGAAAGCTAAGTGTGGGAGAATTGAATGTGTGGAAGTTAAGTTTTAAGGGGAAGACAAATTGTGAGAAATATTGACAAGCATGAAAGAATAACATAGAATTTTTTGAATTGAAAGGCTTGGAATGAATTGATTTGACATGCCAAATTCTCCAATTTTGAACTTTAAACTTGACGGACTTCAATCAAATGCCCTTATGCATTACCATGTGGCAATTTTAAAATGATTAACTTTAATCAATAAGGCAATCTACATTAGGATATGAAATTGTTTTTGTAAGATCCAAGTTTATGTCATGCGTGTTATATGTATGTGGCAAATAATCCCAAAAAATTTGAAACCATAAAATGAAAAAAATGGAAAACTTGTGGAAAGTAAGTTCCACTTATATTACATTTTAAGCAACTATGAGCTTTACAACACTGTGTGCAAGGTGCAAAGAGTGTGAATGAAATGGAAGCAAGGGCAAAAGGATTTACCTCCAATTGAATTTAAGAATGTTCTACAACACAACATTGTTCCTAGTTATAATGTGCCAACTAAGTTCTTCATATTCATTTGTGTCTTATTGTTGAAAATTGTGTTATACATTGTCCATTTGCTAAGCCTTATTTTGAATTAAAACAAGATCTATTGTGTGAGGTATGCAACAAAGTTAAACCCATATTACTATGCTTTCCCATTTGCTTTCTTTGCTATGTATGAAAAGTTGACTTTGCAATCCTATATTGACATAGAACCCTTACAATCATGACATGTACAAGAATAATATTCCATATGCAATGCTTAGTCCACCATGTTTTTTGTCTACCATGTTCTCCAATTATGTCACACTAAAGGTCAATTGCAAAACCCTTGTAAAACATGTTAGGTGCAAAATTAGGTGGATCACTTTTTGCATCACATTGCAAGTGTTTATAAAGTGTCATGCATTAACATGCCATAAAATCTTCATTATGTCAAATTTCCCATTGAATTAAGATTTTCAACTTGAATAAGAAGAAATCAACATAAAAATTTATAACATGTATTTTCCAAATATAGAATATTGAACTTTTGAAGTTGAAAAATATGAACTACCCTTTTTTATATGGCTTTATACCAATACATTTTTGTTTATGAATTTTTTTGGGGTTATCTTATAAGGATTCAATATATAATATATTAATAAAAATTAAGATAGATGCAAAAGAATTGTTATAAAAACCTTAATCCAAAAAAGTTATGGACTTTTAAATATTTTTAAATGGACTTTATTTTCAAAATTTCATATCATACTCAATTTTTAATGGATTTTAATTTTTTTTAAAAACATGCATGTTAAAGAGTTATATAATCGAACTTGTAATCACATAATCTTTATTATCTCATTAACCACTTTTAATCCCCATTTAAACAATGATAGATTATAGTTTTAACAATACCGAATGGACTTTTTATGGACTATTTATTCACTAGAATTGGTCCACCTTACCACCCAACACCTTGAAAATAATAGCTACAAAACTCACACTAATTCTAAACTTATTATTAATGATTAATACTAACCTTAATATGCCACATGTCTCTTTTGTCTAATTACATATGTAGGATGATGACTATCATGTGTGATAGAAATCATTAATGTTTACAAACAACCAAAAAATAAATAACATCCGTTCACCATGTAATCTAATCATTCACGATTTAATCAATATCCATTTTTTTGTTGACATGTGATTGTCAATGCAACAAATGTGTTGTCTTCGTTAAATCTGATTACATGAGTGTTACATTTGAGAGCTCATAAGGAGCAAACTTGCTAGCATGTTAATCTACAATTGCCAAATAGGGGTAGATCTTTGTGAAAGCAAGGTTTAGCTTCAAATTTCATGCTTTTAATCTTTGCATTTCTCTAAAAAGACAAAAGGCTAATCAACAAAATATATAAACAATTATTTAACAATGTGTATGTTCAATAACTTTGGTTGCAATTTGTGACAAAATTTGTTGTAGAATAATGAAGTCCTAGCATTGTTCTTCCCCTAAAAGTAGGCATGTTATAGAACAAACTTGCTAACATGCTAATTTGTTACACTTACAAAATAGGGGCAAATATTTGTGAAAGGAAATAATAGATCAAATTTCATCTTCTCAATCCATGCATTTGTCTAATTAATTGACAAAATGTTAGTTGACATAAAATATATACAATTATTTATTCTTGAACAACCCGACATTGTTCTTTTCCCATGTTTGTTATTAAAGTCTTATACATGAGGACAAATTGGGATTTCCACATTAATTATGTTGGTTTCAATTTTTTTAAACAATGTTATTAAAAGGAATTTTTTACATTATAGACATGCAATAAGACTACCACCAACATGTTGATTTTGATTTTGTTGGTATGTTAAACAATTTTTATAGTGTGGTATGAATGCAATAAAATTTTGATGTTTAGACCTTGATTGAAGTTTTAAAAATTAAAAAATAGAAACAACCTAACATGGATTAACAAGTAATGACTATTTGTATATGTCTTGCCATGGTGCAACATCACAAATTTGTAGCACAATTAAAAAAAACACTTAAGAAAACATGGACAAAATCCATGTATCCATTAGTAGAAAAAGATGGTTTTTCAAGTTGTTCAAGTTGATTAATTGGTTTTTTTTAACTAGTGAAATGTTCATTTTGATTAGAGGAAACATTGTGTGAATGGTCATTAATCAATATCACTAATGATGACTCATTTAACTACTTGTCAAATGGGATAGATCTAGTCAAGACAAACAAAAAATGATATTCTTGATTAAAATGTTCAATGGATTTTAATCAAATGGGACATCTAATCAAGTTTGACAAATAAAAAAAAATCTTTAGTCAAGATGGCCATAAGGTTTTTGGTCAAATATAACATCTAGGCAAGTTTGGACAAACAAAAATAACATCCTACCTATGTACCTATGTATTTAGTAGGTAGGTAAGTAGTTAGTTACTTAGTAAATAGGTAGGTAACTACTTAATAGGTATGTAGTTAATTAGTAAATACATAGTTAGCTACCTAGTAGGTAGGTAATTAGGTAGGTGTACATACCTATCTATCTAGGTACTTGTTAACTAGGTACCTACTATTTACTTAGTTAGGTAGTAGATAGTAGGTACTTACTAAACTACCAACCACCAACCTATTATGTAGGTACCTAGGTAGGTAAGTATTTAGTTACCACAATAGGTTAAGTTTGTAAGGAATTCGATGGCCAATACACCTCCTACCTATTAAAGTACATACTTAATTATTTTTTATTATATTATTTACCTACATAAGTCTACAATATACAATATTATAAGATGTCAAATACAAAAGCTTGACAAAATAACTGATGAAGTTGTTGTGCATTGGTAAGGACTTGGTCTATCATCATGGAGGTGAAAGATTCAATTTTTAAAACTTACAACCTATGTTTGTGTTTAGGGGGCTATGCTAGGTAGTTGGCTCAATTATGTAACTAATCTAGGTAAATTAGGTTGGGTGATTAGTCTATCACAAATACCTAGCTACCTATCACTGTAATTTTATTTTTGAAAATAAATTTTAAAATAAATTATTTTAGTTTGACTAGTCAAATGATCCATTACCTCACAAGTCAAAATGACCAATCAAATGACCACATGGACATGTTAAAATTGTCTTGTCTAAAATGACATAGCTATTTTTTACAATTATCTAAATGGGGTATTTTTTGACTAAAATTTTCAATCAAAGAAACTTGTTTTTTTACTAGTGTGCAAAACGCCAATGGTGGTATGGAATTTGGTTGTCCATTTGAATGACATGTGGCATTTGATTTCATCTTCCATCAAATATGTTTAGAATAGGGCTAGAATTTGTTTTGCATTAGAATTGCATGTTTGGTTTGTTATGCATATTGACCCAATAGATTATAACTATATAATGGATTTTTCTAAAAGCTAACTATAATTGGAAGTTTGTGGGCATTGCATTCAAGAATTTATTAACATGGCATTTGTTTTGGCCTTGTGTTTGTGCTATTGTCAATAGGTAGCATTGGTAGGAAATTTTGATGCACCAAAACAAAAATACTCATGTAAATGAAACAATTGGAAGATTTTTTGGACTTGTGTATCAACACCTTCATTAGTTGATCCATCCTCATTAGACCCAAAAGTTCAAATTTATAAGATGGTTATAAAGACTTTTGTTCAATTTGATGGGTTGTAATAAGAATGTAAAAAACAAATCCCACCTAATCAAGGTTAACTCTTGGAATATACAAGAGGTGATGATGTTATTCAAAACAACCCTAGACATTTTAAACTACTAAGATTTAAAAAACTTCAACTCCATTACATGAAGGATCATCCACAACATGTTGTTAGTCATGTTACTACTACTAAACTTGTAAACACTATATGTGTTAGTAATGTTTTCATTAATGACCTATTAGTATTACTACAAAAGGAATTGTTAACAAATGATAATAAGATGTTAACAATTGTATGTGAAATCTTTATGCTCATTAAGGTGTTGGGATTGAACTATGATTCAATCCACGCATGTACAAATTATGGGTGTGTCCTCTTTTGAAACACTTTAAAGGTTTCACATGTTTGTCCAAAATATAGGACTAGTAGGTTTGTGCATGGTTAAAAAATTGTTTAATAGAAGGTCCTAAAACACATCCTTTGTATATGTGCAAATCTTTGGCAAAAGTTCTTGATTTGACACAAATATGAAACTAGCATAGATGGATTGATTAAAGATGTGCTAGATTCTAAGAGTTGGAAACATATCAATGAAAAATAGTTAGAGTTTGCCATTAATGCACAAATGTATAATTCAAGTTGGCATTCAATGGGGCAACACATTTGGGGACCTAAATTCTTGCCACTCTACATGGCTGATGATATTGTTAAATTACAATTTGCCTCCATGGCTGGTAATGAAGCAATATTTATTATATTTGATGTTAATCTTAATAATTATTAGGAAGGAATTTATAACATCTAGGAATGCCAATGTGTATTTGTAGCCATTTATATAATGATAACAAATGTTAAAATAACCACTTATTGAATAATTATATGTTATGGGTAAGTGTCCATGTTTTTGATGTAGTTTTGGGGGAAAGATTCAAGTTCAGATCAATATGTATTTTCAACATACATGACTTCCCAACATATGGGTTGTTCATATGTTGTGTGACTATAGGGGAAGGTGGGTTGCCCTTGTGGTTCATTTGCATAATCCTACTTTTCAAGGAAATGGTTTATGGTAGGAGTTGTTGCTACTTACCAAAGAGCCACATTATCAATGTAACCAAATAAATTCACTAAGGAAACAAAAATAAGAGTTCCACTTACATGGGCATCTACATCAAATATTATCAAATGTATCGCAACCCTAGCCTTGCGCTCACAACCAAGGCAAGGGTTTACAAAGGTGCAGGTCAAGAATGAAGCCCGAGAGTCAAATTTCATCCTCGCAAGAGTGTAGGAGAGCGTGAGGGAATGAACTCCCACACTCCCAAGTGAATTCCCACTTTGAGAATTGAAGTCCCAATGGACTCTTGAATTTTCATAGGGCAATTGCAGGGGTTAAAATTCATTGGATTGAAGATTTTTTATATCATTGGAAATATCTTGGAACGTAAATGTTTGAAATGGGTTCGCATGATCCATTTGGATACTTAAAACATAAGTTATGGCCAAATGAAGGGTCAGGAATCAAATTGTCAATTTGATTTTCAACCACTAAAAGTCAAGAATCGCCCCGATTTATTTGCGTGCAGATAGCATGCCACATATTGTTGAAAAGATCTTGACGAGGGCTATAACTTTTTTTTAAACCTCATCTCGATTAGAGGTCTGTAGAGGAAGTTATGGGCTTCCAAAGTTGCAAAAGTCCCAATTTCGGGAATTTTGGGATTCCAACTTGGGAGTCCTGGGACAAAATGACATTTGGGTGCTGGCCCCATGGCCATGCACAAAAATACTATAAAGGGGAAGGTGGTGGCTTCCCCAAGTTCAAGCCATGGTGAATCTTGTGAGCCCATGTTTGTTTGTGGTTTGTCCGTGCACCAAAAGTGTTCCAACTATGCACTAACCAACTTGTTGTTTAGTTTGTGCAAGTTCGTGTGACTAATTGACTTGCTTGTCACTCTTCCTAATCCCCATTTCAGAGCTCTAGCACACCCTTTTACCCCCAAAGTGCAACAAGCCAAGGAGCGCGTCCCAACTCTTTCTCCTTCCACTATTTTCACTTTCAGACTCACAATTGAATCCATCAAGGAGTCAGGGGTGCGTCAAAATGGGCCTCAGAACAAAAGTTGTGGCTAGAAGGTTTAAAAACCCAATTTAGTGGAAAACTCGACTTTATACACAAAATAACATTAATCAACTAAATAATATATCCAAACTTCCATATTAGGAGTAGGTCAAACCATACATTGCATTTTGAATTTCAAGATTAATACTTGCAACCAAAAATAATCAATATTGACAATTTGGGTTTTTCTTAAAGGTTGTTGGCAAATTAAAAGAAGTTAGATTTTATTTGCAATCTTTTCCAATTTATAATTTGGGCCTTTTGCCAAGGCCATTACATAAGTTTATATAATTTGAAAAACAATTGTGTCCTAGGGTTTTATCATAAGAAATTAAATAAAGGGAAACCCTAAACCTAACAACTAATGATGGCAAAAAAATATCTTTTACAATAAAAATTTCCAATCACCATCTTCTAAACTTCTTAACATTGAAATGGCTTGATTACAAATCATTTACATGGTTGTGTTGAACTTGATCTAATGCAATTAAAATTTAAAATTTACAACATTTTATTGTGACAAAAATAATTGTAAAAACTACAAAAAAATTGGGTAGAAATTGTTCAATAGACCAAAAAATGTTAATGTAGCAATATAAAAGTATTGTCGAAACTTTGTTCACATGTAACATATTATGAACATGGTTTTTTTTTTATTACACCTATTTATTTCAAGAATTTTTTTCCTTTAAAATTTGTATTCTTGATTTTGTGTTGGTAGGATGTGTTGATTTGTAACACATTAGATGTGAGACATTGCAAAAACAATAGTGTAAAAACATTTAAAAAATTATATTTAGCATAAAGGATATGGTGGCAATTTGAAAAGATCTAGTTTTTGATATATATACTAGATAAGATCAAGAAGATACAATCACATTTGTGGTTGCAAATTGTTCATGGTGGGTTCATTAAACTAGACCTCTTATGTTTTGACAGATGAAAAGAAAAAAAATTTCTCCAAATTGTTTGAACCTTGAAAACACCTACACATTAAGTGTCATCTTTGAATTTTTTTTTCACAAGGATGGTAATTTAGCCCTATAGGAGACCCATTTAAACCAAGTTGAAAAAAAATGAAAAGATTGTAAATATTACTTTCAATAAGTAAGCCTCAAGGCTTTTGACCTTGTACAAAATGCCCAATTTAAGGAGTTGCAAAAATGAATGTCCTCAAAATTGATGAAGGTTGGGACTATCCTTTTATTTTGAAGGCGCTAAACTTGAACACTATGCCTAGTTTTCGGACTTGTGACAACGCAAGTCAAAAAAACCAATACATGTTCATTTTAGTTTCTTTGCCTTCATCCTCACACCAAAGGCAAATTCATGGACTTGCAACAATGGAAGTCCAAAAAGTCAATGAATATGGGGAGTATTCATCTTTGTCATAAGGCTTTACACCCTTTACACTTACACCATATGTTAAATTCCACCCCTTTTTGAAAACCCTATTATTTTCAATTTCAAACCCTAAACCTCTTGCTTTCAATCTCAAAGTTGATATTATTTACATCATGCCTAAGTCCCAGAAAATGATGCAATTTGTGACTATTCCTTTTTAGTCACAAGGTCATTCTTCATGTAGTGTTTATATTTTTTGGACTTGCAATGGTGCAAATCTAAAAAATCAATGACAACTACAACCATTCATTTTAGTCTCTACACCCTCATCCTATTAAGAGAAGGCATTTTTTGAGCTTGTGATTGCAAATGTGCAAAAAATTGATGAATTTTGAATCTACTTTTTTTATTGCCAAGATTTAACCCTTTACACAAATGCCATTTATTATATGAAAACCCATTGAAGGAAACCTTCTAGACAATGTCTAAATAAAAGGGAGAAATCTAGGAGTATTGCTTTTAATGGTGATTGGACATTACACAATTAAACATTTATTGTTTTGCACAATCATTTAGCAATTAGCCATTTGACGTACATTGTTATTAATGACCATTGTTCTTCATAATTAATTTATGTGTGCATTGTTTGCAACATTCAAGATGAAAGCTTAATGATGAATTTGGTTGAATGCAAGTCCAAAACAAAATGAAGGTTAAGAAAATGCAACATTTACCTAGAGACTTGAGTGAGATTGTTCAAGAGTTGAAGGGACACATTCCCATGACCCAAACATAAATTCCCACCTTGCACATTGGATGTTTCAGAGTTTGCTCTTTACTCCATGAATATGGAATGTTTGGAATCAAATGCGAAGAATCAAATTTTCTTTGCAATTGAATGATCTTTGATCCATTGGAAAGAGTTTTTGTAAGGCTATGAAACCACTAGTATAAAATCCTAAAACTAGATTTTTTGACTTTACAACCCTTTGAAAGTTGAGGACTAAAATGTCCCAATGTGTCATGAGCACTTGGAATGTGTTTTGGAGGGGAAAATAATGACATGACTTTAAAAGCCTAACCACCCATTTCATACAAATAGACAAAATGAGTCATTAACTTTATGGTAAACTTTGCAATTTTCTTGGGATTGTGCCAAGAATTTACAAAAGTGCACTAAAAGACCTTGCCAAGGCTATAATGTGCCAAGGCCTTGTAAAGCTTATGGCATCTTGTTCAGGTTTTTCTATGTGATCTAAAATCGTCCAAAGGTTGTTATGTCTTTTTGAGGTAAGCGATACCATGTTAGGGATCTTGTTGCATATTGAGGTTTTTTTTAAGTCATTGTTGCACACACCCACAAGATTGTGGAATCTTGTTTAAAGTGTACCTTGTTAAGGTTAACCTTGGAATGTGAAAGCTTAGTTCCCAAACATCAACTTTTCAAATGCATTATTAAACATTGCACCAAGATCTCCACATTCTTAATTATCACCTTATCTCACTTATCACCCTTCACAACTAGGAATTGTCTTCACACGCCTATGGAACCTTGGCAATAACATAAAGTTTGGACTTGCCAAAGTAATTTTGCAAAGGACTTTTTTAGTGCAAAAGCTTATTTTTCATTGCTCAAGCTTCAACATGAATCCCTTTTATGTCCTAAAATGATAGCCTTGTCATTGACCCAATTGAGACAAGAGGAAACAATTTTATCCATGAATTTTGAATTTTGAATCTAGAATTTGGCGAAGAATCATTTAAACATTGTTAATCCAAGTAACAACCACCAATAATGGGCACAGAAGATTTCAGTTTTAATAAATAATCTTTAAATCATTGTGCATTCATGTTGTTGACAAATAGTTGTGCATTAATGTTGTTGACAAAAATGGTTGCAATGTGCCCAATTGTGACTTCTTTTACACCATTTGCAATCCATTTGCATAGTTGTGCAATATTTGCTTGCCCATTGCTCCAAAATCATAACCATCAAAGTGTTCAGATACCACACCTAAATTCATTCAAACATTTCAAACAGAAAACCTCAGTCCATTTGTGCACACTATATTGATCAAATAGTTTGGCCAATTGTCATTACCATTCCTTCTTTACGGACTATATAATCCAATATCAACTATGTCGGTTAATTGATGGTTCAAAGGGTAATTTCATGCTCTAGATTTTGGGCAAATATATCACTAGTCAATTGAAGTTTGTCAGTGACTTATCTCATTTCCTTGTGATTGACAATTCATGGTTGCATTTTTAGATCCCTCTGGGGACATCTTGAGATACTGCCCTATTTCACAGGGGCTCAACGAACCTGAGACATCCCTTGCATACCTACCTTGACCTACACTTGAAGATGAACTAACCAAAAGTGGAAGGTTACAAATTTTATGAAACCCCAAATAACATCATGTTACACTTCAAAGTGCTGTGAACAATAGCTTGAAGTTGCTCATATGTTCAGCAAAAATCATCAGCAAAACATGTATGATAATTATCCACTGACATTGTTGGTCTTAGTAGTAGGTAAAGGTCAATGCCAAACATCAACCAACAATCTTGGTTTTGGGTCACCAATAACCTAACTGCAACCAGAAAGACTAATCCACAATGCTGGTTTAGCTCGAAAACCATCAAAAAACAACAGAGCCACAGAATGAAAGATCAAGAAGAAATGGAACATGATCAGTGAAAGATCAAACACAAAGGGAGAGGAGAAAAGACGAGAAAGAAAGAAAGAAAGAAACAGGAGGAGGAAAAAGAGCAATCAACACTCGAGATTGTCACATACAATTTTCAGAAAAAATTTTAGGCTCCTTGATTCCAAAGCCCCTCCACTTGGAATCAAGAGGCCCCCCCCTTAGTTGTTGCCTGCATCTCCAAACACAAATCTTCCCAAGTTAAGAGATCCTCAGGTTTGCTTTGATAGATATACTTCAAACACTAATTGTAGTCCTTCAAAAGAAGGATCAAACTGATCATGACATTTGGGAACACCAGCAACAAACTAAAACATCACTAAGAGATCTGTGATGCAAAGTTTGGTGATATGGAATTTCTTGAGGTTATAGATTCTGGGGACACAAGAGTTTTTCGTAGCAAATTTCTTCTATCAGATGAAATGATCAAGTCCTTAAAGCAAATAGAACAATTTTTTGCAGAATTTTAATGTATCAGTGTATGTTTGTTGCAAGATGGATAACCATCCACGTAAACAAATCACTCTTCTGTTGTCTTTGATTCTGAAGCAGTGAGTAGAAGAAAGATCTCATCCAACTCTGAATCTCGCAAGCACTGAGGTTTGCACACTTTCTCACCCGTGACACAACTAAACAATTCAATACATACTGCAATGATTTAACAGACGACGCCATTCAAGCTTGCAAAGAGGTTTTGACCCGCTATTGCCTGGCACTCTGGTGCAATTCCGTAGTAAACTAAAGACGTCAATGCATCACTATGCAGCTAACAAAGGACGAGCGAAAACCGAATTCACACAATTGAACCGGATAAAATGAATGGCCGCGAACGTGGCTTGAAATACAGTACTCCAGGTTTTCCGGAGAGGGAGAGAGAGAGAGGGAGAGAAATAGGCAGATTTATGCTTACAATGCTGAAAAGAGATCGCTACATAAGTTGTACATTGAAACTCATCAACCTACTCCGATTCTTCGACCGCCGCTTCCACGCGCAGCAATACGAAGCCCAGGGCAACGCCGATGAGAACGAGGCCGCTCATGATAGGCACGACGGTGAAAATCTCGGACGCAACATCGCATGTACTGGTTGCCGCGCCACCTCTAGCTCGGCCGGCAACCACACGGCCAGCAAAGCATTGCGCTCGCATTGTGGCAGCAAAAGCCTGCTCAGTACTACACTGCGAAACACCGAGGCCGCTCTCTGTCCTCAAACCCCCAAACGCCTTCAATCTCCTCACTTGCCTCATCTTATTACTCCCTCCACGCTTGCCACTGCCGCTGCTCCCCGGTGCTGCTGCTGCTGCTACCGCGGCTGTTACAGGCGCAGCCAAAGAAGCAAATGAGCTCACAGAAATGCTCGCCATTTTCCCTTCCGTTTCGTAGCAGCAGCTATTGCTATAGCAGGAGTACAGAGATGGCGATGGCGGAGCAAAAACGACGCAATGCAGCAAAGCAAAACACTCCTTTGAGCGCAGCAAAAACACGAACACAAAAAGAACAGGACTTGTTTGTGTGGACCAGCAAAGCCCAGGATGGGGATAAGGCTAAAGATAATATTGCCTTTTATAATAATAATAATAATAATTCAATAAAATAAAAACAAATTAATTTCCTCTTTACTTTTTGCTATTGTTCCCAAAAGCTCACCATGACTTCTAATTGGTTTTCATTAATTTAAAAATAAAATAATAGTACTAGTTGTTAGTAATGGTAGTAAATACTAAGTAAAATTGAAAGTTTTGCATTTATTAATAAGTTTGAAGTCAATTAATTAAGTTTTTCTTTTAAAAAAAATTGTTGAACATAACGTAAATTATAACTTGATTTTACTAAAGTTAAGTAACTCCACATATATGAGTTGACAATCAACATAGTTTTAAGTAAATCTCCATTGAAATGATTGAGGTTGAACAACTTCAAAAAATCCAAGACAACATTCAATTTTACAAAAAAATAGGTTACCCATTCAATGGACCATTGAAATGTAGCAATTCCAAAAACACATATCAATGTCAAAAACTCATTGTTTGACACTACCAAGGTATTAGTGTTGCTAGTTTGTTGAGATCATGAATCAATCATAAGTCCTCACTAATTTAGGTTCTTAGGTGAATCATTAATACAAACCCAATATCGCATACCTAGAATGCATGTTGTAAATGCTTGAAAATATAACGTTGTAAACCCACTATGTCAATAGCCTTATGTAAACCCACCGTGCTCAAAATTGCATGACCTTGTTAAACTTCAATGAACAACCAATGTAAATAATAGCTACAAAATGTGTAATGTGCATTAACCTAATGTGGTAGTTTCCTTGACACAAGCATTAGACCTTTTTGTTAAACCCTCACCACATGAACTTATCCTTAAACCCAACATCATTGCAATTAACACTAATCTACCATGTCAACTCCCCTTTGTAGTGCCATATGATGACATAACCTTTTTACTAGAAAGACAACAACCTTAAATTAGTAAGAACATGATTTCATCATGATAACTAATATGACTAACATTAAGAAAATTCTCATTGTGATAGTACCCAAATTAACATCAACATAATGCAAACTCCACACCATGACAACACAAGGAACACATATTTACAAACTTGAATATGACACTAATGCATATGCAAATTTATTTTCATATTTAACTCAAACTTGATATTTTGCATTGAATCATTTCCTAATAGTAGATTCACTCACAACACGACCACATAACCAAGTTGTTTTTTCATTTTCATCATTTGCTCAAACATATTTGAAGAAAATAAATAACCCATAAAAGACATGGAAAAATATTCAAGCTCACTTCAAACAACTATAAAATAAATAACCAAGATCACTAGAGAAAAAAGTTGTCATTTGCAACTACATGCAGCTAATTCTTATTTGCAACTACAATGGAACTTTTTGAAATTACATTTTTGTCATGTCATGCTTTTTGTGTTCATCAATTGTGTATGCAATTAGTTGCTACTAATGTTGTGTGCTTCCTACCATATTAATGATGCAAATTCCTTTTTCTCATCCAAGTAAACCTTCCAAATCCTTGTAAATGCATATACGACCACCTTTTAACAACCAATGTGATGTGGACCTATTGTATATGATAATATCATATACATTATGGCATATGGACCAATGTAGATAGGGAATGTAATTAAGATAGGTAGGTAGGTGGGTAGGGAGGGACCTAAATAGGTAAATAGGCTTACCTAGGGTGGGGACCTACCAGTAGGTTTAAAATAGGGACCTACTAGTAGGTTTAGTGTAGATGGTTAGGGTAAGGACTTAGGTGGGTGGGTAAAATTTAAATAAAAATATTTATATAAGGCTCATGTGATACAAATGTAATTGTAAGGCTTTTAAAACTTCATTTATTCATGAAAAGGTTTTAGAAGTTTTTTTATAACATGTGCATTGAAATCCTTGGGCTCAACTTCCATGAGAAAAAGATGGTGCCCCCAACATTTGATAACAATTTTTTGGATATTGTGACTCCAAGATATGATGAATTAAATGCCCTAGTTGACACAATCATGTCACTTTTTATGGTCTTTGACATAAAATAATGAACAACTTAGGTGATAGGCATGCACTTGACTTCATTGAACTCCATTTGAATGCTCAACAAAGTGTGTTTCAACATCAATTTCAATAATGGAACACATGAAATGAAACATAAAGGATTGTTATTGTTGAAAAACTTGTTAGAAGATGGCTTGTTAATGGTTTGTTGTTTGTGTTCACAACTTTCAATATTGAATTATGGTAAACACATTTTAAAAATCAAGATTGATACTTGAGAAATTTAATATTTTTTCAACTTTTATGTATAGAATTTTATTCATTTTTCTTTTCCTCTTAAAACCACAAAAAATGTCATCTATCATTTCAACAAGTTAAAATGTCATTATGAAATATTAAATTAATAAATTGATATTGATTGGTATTAAACTTCAAAAGTCATAATTATTATTATTAGTGAGTGTTGCACCAATAATCAGAAACATATGTATTGTTTAACTTGATAATTAATCTAATTTTTTTTTTTCAACCTACCAAAGTTGGCTAGTAACAAATGCTTCAATTTTTAAATATATGAACCTAATAGGCCTTTTTAAAAGACAATAGGTACCCACCCTG
>Ga0209611_10000159_pt1 | contig 83759 bp, 65 predicted proteins | sample S1TSphgellanicum_3_FD_187693 | JGI IMG/M metagenome (GOLD analysis project Ga0209611, IMG submission 187693) | Host-associated microbial communities from peat moss isolated from Minnesota, USA - S1T2_Fc - Sphagnum magellanicum MG (SPAdes) (version 2) | ecosystem: Host-associated > Plants > Peat... | reverse complement strand
CACATATATATATGTGCATGATGCTCATGAGTTCCTACCATAAGGCCCCTGAGATTTGACTGAAGCTCCAAGTGAAAATCTCCAGTGATTGCATACTCACTTGTGTCATTCACAACCTACAAGAGATGGGAATGCGAGAGTATTGCAAATTTGAGATCCCAAGTTTAGTGCCTACCTCTCTCTTCTACCCCCACATGGTGAACAAAACCATGCTACTTGATTTTGGCATTGAAGACAGATCCAAATTGCTGGGTTCTCAAACACCGAGAATTAAACCATTTCTTTCAGATATGGACAAGGTCTTTTATTGGTGAGAAATTTCACACTGTTGGAATTTTTAAAAAAAAATTCGGTAAAAAAATTCAATGATTTTTTGAGAAGAGAATCATCAATTTTTGATAATTTCAAAAAACCTAAAAAACCGTCACATTTCTATATATGGTTCAAGTAGGTAGCCAAAAAAATTTAATTGATATTTGTTTTTTTCCTTTCACATATTTTATACAGCCAAATTTGGCTAAATTGGCTTCTGTATGATAGCCACCTCGGCTACGGCACAAACTTGAAGAAAGAAAACACTTGAGACCACCAGAAGCTCACCTGGAGGATTTTAAGAGAGTCTATTTGCACCCATTTAGGGTTGATAGCCAGTCTTCAACCCAGCCCAGACACCTCAAACCCTATTGGCCAAGTTCTACGAGTGTGTGGGGGGTGGGATGGGTGGATGGGTTTGTGTGTGTGAATGAAGCACAGGAACATGAAGAGGGGGGGAAAAAAACATTGTCTAGTCACCTAAGTTTGTCTTTAGATAAGTTCCTAAGTTTGTTAAAAATTTGGATATAGGGATGAGATTGAAAGCCTTTATGAAAATCCAAAAACAATAAATTCACATCTAAGCTTTTCTCTAAATTAATTATTTATTTATTTCATTTATTTCCTCTTCTTCTACTTGAAAAACCTCCATGTGCTCCCAAGTTGAACAATTATCCAATTAGACCAAGTAGAACTTGTTTAGAGCTAGCTTCAATTGAGGAGTTTTAGTTTAAATCCATCCATATTTTACATTTTTTTTCCCCCCATATTCATTAAAAGTAAGAGTTCTTGTTTTGTAAAAATTGGAATGTTAGTGGACATCTGCAGTTTAAATTTATTTATTTATTTTTGTGATGTTGCACATTTGGTGATTGTCTGTCAGTATATTTAGCCAGATGTGATGATATTCAAAATATGAAAGTAGAAAATCTTAAGCACCCTTTCACGTTGCAGGAAATTGTAGAAAATTTTGGCGACTATAAGAATTTTTAAAAAAATTCTTTTTTTGGCGAATGTTTTTCCAAAAAATAAGGAATTTGTGACAGACTATTCCATTTTCAAAATATAGTTTTCACAAAATGACGAAAATCCGGCTCAAAAAAAAAATCTTTAGTGGAAATGGGTTAAATAAATTAAATAAAAGAGAATTATTTGAATTAAATAAAAATAAAATCTCATCTTATTTAACCGAAAGGAAGGATCCAACAATCAGTTGCCCATGATGACTTTCATGACCCCAATGACTTGGCTAAGTCCAGTCGGAATTGTCCCCTCGGTTGTGACTTGTAACGTCCCCCCCGCTCCCCCCCCGTGTGAAAAGAATATGTTATCTTTCTTCGCTGCACTCGAGTTGTCACCCCCCAGTGTGAAAAGGATTTGTTTCCCTCGTCCCTTCGCCGCGCTCAAGACACATGGCTATGGCCTGCGAGAGGTCTGACCAAACCACTGTGCGCGCGCTCGCGCGCTGTTGCATCGCGAAGGAAATCGATCGCGCACACGGAGGATACAGCGGGAGGAGGAGCAAGATGCAGCTTCGGTCGCGGGAGGGATCATCAGGAAGCCAGAAAGGAGAGGATGTGATGGAGTTCCAGAAATCGCGCGGGGAACAGGAACAAGCACAAGAACAACGACAACAGCGAGTCAGGCATAGAGCCACTGTGGATGCTGTAGCTGGAGCTGTGGCGGGCGGGGTGTCCAGAACCGTAGTTTCTCCGCTTGATGTCATCAAGATCCGATTTCAGGTTCGATTTCTTGCTTTTATTTGAGTGCTTGCATTTGTTTCTTTCGTTTTTGCGTGCAGTGTAGCCGGGAATTCGTTGCCGTTTTAGAGGAATTCTAGATATACTGGATACTCTTTGTTTGGATTTTTTCTAGTGTGTGAGGAAATATTTGCTCCTCGCAATGGGGCTGTCCAGAACTGTAGTTTGTTTTTCCTTTTTTCCCCGCTTGATGCCATCAAGATCCGGTTTTAGGTTCGATTTCTTGCTTCGTTTCGAGTGGTTTCTTTTTCTTCTTTCGTCTTTACGTGTAGTAGATCCGGGAATTCGTTGGTTGTTTTAGAGGAATGCTGGATATTTCTCTTTTGAATTATTTTTTCCCAGTGCGCGAGGAGGAAATATGTTCTCCTCACAAACGGGCATCCAGAACCTTAGTTTCTCCGCTTGTATGTCATCAAGAACAGCTTTGAGGACCGATTCTTCTTGGTGGAGGCTTCTTGCTTTTGTTTTTCTCGTCTTTGAGAGCAGCCTTTTTCGGGAATTCGTTTTATCATTTTGTACTGGAATTTGAGTATCACGTTTTTTGCATCGCTTTCTCGTCGTAAGGCATCCTTTGGTCGTTTCCAATTCGTCGCCTCAATGGTCTTCAAGGGTTGAGGGTTTCTTGTTTCTTCCCCTATCAATCTTGATTGGATTTTGTGTCGCAGAATATCTCTGCTGTGCCTTTAGAGTTTCCCTCAGACCTTTGTGAAGTCTATCTAACTGATCTCTTAGAGCAACTCCACCAGTTCTCAGTATGTGACCATGCGAATTAAATTTGGATAAAAAAATCAAAACATGCTGATTTCAGTGTGCTGAGGCTGGCAAAAGGCACAGCAGAGCTTAACTCTGGCTGTTGATTGCCTAGATAGTTTGATTGGTCCAGGTGGGTTCCTATTAGAGGTCTCCCACCTATTTCTAGTCCCAGTTTAGTTTTATGGGCGTGGCTAGAAAAAGGTAAAATAACTAAACTTGGATGTGAGAAATATTTTTGCAAATGTCACATACTAAGCACCACTGGAGATGATCTTAGTGTGAATCCTTTGATGAGGACAATAACCTTGGCACAATCAAGTCGTGTTGATGAATCTATTGGAGTTCTGTAGTCATGGTCATGTGAGTCATATTCTAGATAAGCTACTGACAGAAGCTAGAAATTTGGAAAGAATTTCTATATGGGAGCAAGCATTGCAATAAATGTCTGGAGACAGTGGTTGGTGTCTTGCAAGGGCAGGTGCAGCTGGAGCCGACAAGTAGACGTCAACTTCTAGGTACTCAGGCAAAAGTACTTTCAAAGTACACTGGATTGACTCAAGCCATTCAAGACATCTTTCGGGAGGAGGGAGTGGTGGTGAGTTTTGGAAAAAAAACAATACTCTCTGCCAGTTTGTTTGAAACATATATCAAACAGAGGATTTGATGCAAGGGTTACTTACTGCAACCACATGTTTGATTGGCTGTGATAAACTGGCTCTTCCCTGCAACTCTAGAAAGGAAACCTTTCGAATGCCATTTGAGAAAGTGTCAGATGCTGATAGCAACTACTCTTCTAGAAATGCTGCACATGTCTACTCAATGTTTACCATGACGGGAGCTGGATAGTGGTTGGTACAAGTAAATGCGGTCATGTAGAGACATGGGTAACTATGTTCCTTGAAATCTGTGAATGCTGTGGTATCCCTCTCTCCTCCTTTGGTGCAGTAGTAGTAGTTGACACAATTGGTCTGACATGAGATTTCTAGTAGAGGAACCTCTTTCCAAGACTGATTGCTGACTATAGTCAGTAGATAAATCTTTTCAAGCACATTCAGGAAAGACATCAGAAGGAAGACAAAGGAATGCAGATTTTATGAATTTCTTTCCACAGTCATAGAAGTAGCTAGCAAATTCATATATGCAACAGTATGCCAACATCTATGTCTATGACTGGGAGTGGTGTATCATCCAAGTTATGGTAACAACAAATTTTGTGGGGTCTGTGGACCAGGGGTTTTGGCGGGGGAATGTTCCAGCACTGCTGTTGGTGATGCCATATACAGCCATCCAGTTTGTGGTCATTGAAAAATTCAAGACATTGGCTTCTGGCTCTCCTAGGGAAGGTTTGCATCTTTCCCCTGTTCAGAGCTCAAACAAGGCTTCAAAGTTTCTTCTTATCTGTTGAGTTATAAGTTTGTTTTCAAGTTAATGCACCATTCTGTTTCCATGGGATGATACAGAGGAATTAGATGGACATTAGAGCATGCCCAATGGCAGTAGTAAAATGTCCTGTATGGTATTTTTTGGATGAAGTTTTGCAGTTACATACTGAAACTCCTCTGGTCTACAAGAGCACCAATAACAGGAAATGACTGTTTTTCATTTGCCAACCATAATAATTGGCCAGGTGGTGAGCCTTAAATAGTCAATCATTTTGTACAGTCCATGTTTCCAGGTTTATGGGCGGGTATGTGGGAGGAGTTAACACTGCACATTGGATGTGCTAAATGCTGATAGAGGCTCAAATGAGCACTGCTGCTGTGCATGCTCTTAGAAGCTATGTTCAATCACCTTGGGTTGAGACTTTTTAGAGGGTACTAGTTGAAGATGTATATGGACTAAGAGGTGTCTTTGGATGTGGCATCAGATGAGCATATGCGCCTAAGTCCAAAGATGTCCTTCATAGGTGGGTCAATAGCAGGGACTGCAGCTACAATTGGGTCATACCCCTTTGACCTTCTTCGCACCATCCTTGCAGCCCAAGGGGAACCAAAGGTGAGTTCTTACTATTCTCCTGTCTACTGTCTTTTTGGTCCATTTAACTTAATTAAGTTTTGCAATACTTGATGCAGGTTTGTGCAAAGTCAATGATTGACTTCTGTCATCCATCTTTTGCATCATTTTTTGGAATCCTTTTGTGTTTTCTGACTTTGAATGATTCACTTGTAATGTGTACACGGAGCTGTCTACTACTTTTGATGGAAGGGAGCAAGATTCTACTTCATGTTGTAGTGGTAGTTTGGACTCGTTGTTGTGCAAAATTTCAGGTCCTATATTCTTGTTGGACTCTAGAGTTGCAACTTCGTGTTTCTTGGACTTGTCTGTAAAGAGATAGAACCCATGCAGGATTGAACATGGACAGAAACCTATTTCTCTGCAACCTATGTGAATGGTGTTGTAGGGGTTGTGATTGAGCAGGTGTATCCAAACTTAAGAGTGGCACTGATGGAGATATTGCGGACAAAAGGAGTGACGGGATTGTATGCAGGACTCACACCATCACTCCTAGAAATTGTGCCATATGCTGGGCTACAATTTGGCACTTATGATGTCCTCAAGCGTTGGACTGCTGTACGTGCCTTCAAGATGTTTGTTGTTTGCTTTTTGCACTAAGCAGACAAAATATTTTCATCCTTATGTCCTGTATTCACTGGCCCTGACATGCATTTCCAGCAGATCTGTTGACAGATACAGTTGGTGGTTGGAGACTTTCAAATCACAAACTTGTATGCTCATCTGACGTTTGCTGAGTTATTCTTGGATAACCTTGTGACTGGCAGGCATTGAATCGAAGTAGAGTGCTGTCAGGTGGAGGTGGGGATGAAACACTGTCAGGCACTCAACATTTTGTGTGTGGTTTAGGAGCTGGCTTATTTGCTAAGTTATCTTGCCATCCCCTTGATGTGGTCAAAAAGCGATTTCAGGTATGACTTTTTGTTCATCTTGTTGACCCTTATTAATTACATTTATAATTCTGTATTGCATTGTGCTGTATGGCCTTGTGCTTGTTTTGCCCTCACATGAATCACTGAAGTTCAACTGTTGACCAAGTGTTAGATGTCTTGCTGAGCATGATAACTGTTTCAGGGGAATAATTACTTTTACTGGCTACTTGCAATCAAGGTTGAGAGATGTATCAGAGCTTTCTGTAATGAAAGGTGGTGGACTGTTTCAGGTAGAAGGACTAGCTCGACATCCACGTTATGGAGCTGGTGTACAAGTGAGAGAATACACGAGCATATGGGATGCAATTCAGTCAATTTTAGCAAAGGAAGGATGGAGGGGACTTTATAAGGGCACTCTGCCCTCTGTTGTAAAAGCAGCACCAGCTGCAGCTGTCACATTTGTTGTCTATGAAGCAGTGATCAAGTGGTTGACATCCCTACCTGTATGATCATTTCTCCCATTTACCATGAAACTATAGTCCTGAAGAGGCCCAATTTTAGTGCTTTGAAAAGAGTTGTTCTCAAACTTTGGTCTTGGGGAGCTGGCATTTCATGAGCTTTAAATCATCTGGGCATGGAATCTGGCCATGAGTTTTATTGCATTATTTACTTGGTTGGGAGGTGTCTGAAGCTCAGGAAAAGTATCAGCTCTGTTCACCCTCCAGTCTATCTGGAGGGAGCTACTACAACCTGTGCTAAAGACCAACCAAGCAACACAATAAAACATGTTACATTCTCGAATGTCTTCAATTTACCCCTCTGCTTTAGTTGAGCTTCATCTGTCATTTCAGGTTTCATCCTCTCATCCTGCAATAAGCACTCTAGCTTTTGACATTTTCTGAATGCAGTCATATGGATATAGCACAGCCATGTGGTGTGAAGCTCCTTTTGGAGTGCAACTTCCAGCTTCTGTGATACCTGCCCTTCTATCTGTGAAATGCTTTCTGAAATCATCAAGCCCATCCTGATCCAATTCACCATTGTCCAACCCTATTTACCATGTGACTGGTGATTGATGCACCTTTCCAGCATACACTAGTTCTCAACTCAACATCACTGCATCCTACATTGCAATTTCCTTTCAATTAAATAACCACCAACCTTTTTCTAGAGCAGGTGCTAGGAGACTGGGCAGCTTTGGAGAAGATTGGCATTACTCAGAAATGAATTACGCACACCATTAGAAACACAACCATCTATCAATGCATCTTCTGTGCACAAGGGACAGATGACAGTGTACTATTTAATGCACCAGCACAATCTCAACAGAATGCTTGAAAAGAATGTCTTCTTGTGGCTGGCTGCCAAAGCTCACATTAAGTAATTGAGATTTGTGCAAATCTCAATTGACTTCCATTCATCAAAAGATGTGGCACAATACACACTTCTTTTTCTAATTAACATGGCCTGCTGCCACATTCACCTGTGCCAAGGAAAAAGTCGAGCTTCTCTGCAAAGACTAGAGTAATCCAAAATATATATAATTGCTCAGTAAATTGTGTACAGTTTAGGTGTGGAATCAAGTTAGGACACTGTGAAGCTCTTTAAAAGACAAAGGCTGGTCCTGATACAGTGAAGAACCTTGGGCAGTGAATGAATGAAGTTTTCATTGCAAATTACAGTGGGGGGGTCTCTGATGCATTAGCAAATAGTGGTATTTGTTAGGGATAGCAAGGAGCTATGAAGTATGGCCATAGATTCCACTGGCATCAGCATTGTTCACAATCCAGGGATGGTTCACCACTTTTTGAAGGGGCAACCGTCGTGAGGAGTCTTTTACCAGAAGCTGCACTCAACATCCACAGGTACCGACAACCAGAATCAAGCTACTTGTTCACCAACTTTGGCTGGTCAGATACAGAATCAAGCAGAGCAATAAACAAATCTATGTGCACTCTACACTACCATCTTAGGAGAATACAGGCAAGATTGTTGATATACCTGACAGATGAGATCTTTGGCTGCAGCAGAAATGACAGGCTTAGAAGGAAACTTTAGATCAACACGCACAATCCTGCAAAAGTTACATATGGAGTACCTTCAACATGCATTCTGCAATTGTGGTGATGGTCTGCATTCAGGTGGATCCAGTGAAATCATAGATGTCTACACAAATAAACAGCATCTGGTTTCTCCATGAAAGGAATAACATTGGTTGTGGTAGAAGTTGACCGTTTGTATGTGTCAGAATGCTTTTTGGCTTCAAAGGGTGGAGTACCAAACAAGAATTCAAAGCAGAGGATGCCTAGGCTCCACACATCAACACCAGCATCATGCTCCTTCCCTTCAACTGAGATCAAGCAAGCAGTATTTCACTTCCAAGCCAGCAGCAATTGGGCACACTCAAGTATCAAGACATTTTCCAGTTGCGTATATCCCATTTCCACAATCACCACTAGAAAACGATTATAGTTGTAAATATGGTGGGTTAGAAGGATGTTATTAGGCTTTGTTATGGTGAGGATCTTACCCATTTCAGGGGGAAGGTAGTCAAGAGTGCCACATAAAGTTCTGCGCCTGCTGGATGTGTGCACAGACCACCCAAAATCTGCAATCTTCAGCTCTCCCTGGGTCCACAATAGGTGTCATTAGATCCCACTAAGGAGAGTTGATCTTAAATTCAAACCTAAACGTAAACAGAACTTTCCATGAAGGATAAGGGATGTACTTTTGACCCAATGAGAAGATTCTCAGGTTTGATATCCCGATGGATGACATGTTTCTCATGACAGTACATCAAAGCACGGGCAAGGGATGCAATGTACTGCAGACACCCACGCTGATTTAGTGGACAAATAACCACAACATGACCTGATGTCCAATATGATTCCTTTGGCAATACACATCCAATTGCATGTTGCTCAACACAAATTACACAAATTAGAAGCAAAAGATTTTGCATGTGTGATTAGGGAGTTAGGGAACATACAGTGGCTGCTCTTTTCTCACTGAAGACTCTGCAGCGCTGCAGCTCTTTGTAAAGCTCCCCCTTGGCCGCATACTCTAGTATCAAGTATACCCTTGTCTGTCATGCCAATCACTCAATGTTGCATTTCCATCTCATGAGTCACACACTAGACATGTCTCAACATTAGAATTGTCAAAAGCAAGTGGGCAGAGATCAGTATCCATCAACCAGGCAGGACTACCTTCAGGTGAAGGAGTGCAGCAAATATACAAAACTGGAGCTGGGTGTCTGAATGATATGTCATTGTTGAAAAGGGAAGCAATCAAAGAATGCTGATGGACCAAACAGAAAAGCAATAGGTGAATATGTAACAGTATACCTGGTCATAGAAGTAGCCATAGAGGCGCAGAATGTTAGGATGCCGGAGATGAGATTGAATTTCGATTTCACGCCTTAGCTGATGCTCAACCTGGGACTGCTGCAACTGATTCTTGAACAGCACCTTCAACGCCACTACGTATTTGCTCTGCCAACAGCAGCAAAACCAGAACATGATACAATGCATATAAGGGGATGACTGCATAATACTCTCAATATGTAAGACACAGGAACCTCGCAAATATGTTCGGACGTGGCTTGAACATGAGGATCAAATTCTGAAGCTTTGGTATATTGTGTTGTGAAGGATGTGTGAGAAATTCGAAATTCCTACATTGATGTAGAGAGTATAATCAGGGCATGCGTGCGTACGTTGTGTGGGGACATACCTCTCTCTCTCGAGCAAGATACACATTGCCAAACTTGCCCCGACCCAAAGGCTTGCCTATATCAAAGTCAGTTAAGGACCATCGCTTCTCTTTCCTGCCATTGTTTTCAGAGCCTCCATTATTATGAGAATCCTGTTCCAACAATACAGATCAGAACCAAATACCGATTCATATTAGGCAGCAATACTAGTTACATCATGATACCGAGTTACATCATGACCTAAAAATCCAGCAAACAATTTCATCTTTACAAGTCACTCTCTGATGCAGCCAAGAAGCATTTCTCTGAGTCCAAGTCACTCACTTCCCCTCCCCAAAAAGCAGCGAAACTAACCTTAGTTTCTGGAGCTCCACCCATGTTTGCAACAACCAAGGAAGTCTTTGTGTATGTATATATATATGTTCAGCCTTCTTCTGTCCCACAGAGTCCTTTCCCCCCACGTTCTGTTAACAGTTCGTCTATGAACGCACCGGACTCGAGCTCAGACACCACCTCCTCCTTCCACCGCCCTCAATGCCACAACACAAAAACCCTCTCTCTCTCTCTCTCTCTCTACTCAAGAACTTCCCAAAAGAGAACAACAACAGAAGACCATGGGTCCATGCGGCTCGACACAAAAAGACTCTCTACTTCTCGACAATAATAAGGGAAACAAAATCCCCCGAAAACAACAACAATAACAACAACAACAAAAACCGAAAACAGAAGCGCAGCAGACAAGCGGCGATGGCGAAGAGCAGCTCGCAAGCAACGACAACGTGCCAGTGCAACGGGAGGGTCGAGGGGAAGATGTGGAGGAATAGCGGGGTGGGGTTTTCAAAAAACCTTTGGCGCTCTCAACGGTCACATTTTGTTTTTACCCACAACTGTGACTCTTAATTCCACGCTCTCCTCCAATCATTTAATTCCTTTCGTAGTATTTAAGCCAAGAACATGATAAGAATTATGTATGTATTGATGCTTTCTTCAAATCATTTAATTCATTTTGTAGTGTTCAAGTAGAGATAAAATTATAAAAAATAACATATTTTAGCTTAACTAACCTATTTTACCCTAACTAAACTAGATTGATGTAAGTTAATTTAGGCTATTAACTGTCTAACCTAAACTAACCTACGCCACCTTAAATTGAACTAGGTTGACCTAGGCTAACTTAAGTTAGTAACCAAGTTTGACCTAGGTTAATTTAAACCACCCTCAGTTAAATTTAATGGGTAAATCTAGGTTAAACATAATGGCTAAACTTGATGCCAACCTAGGCAAAACCTAATGACTGAGTTTAACAATTGAACATAATGGTAAATATAGTGGTTAAACCAAACATTTGGTTAAAATTAATGGTTAAACTCATTGGGTAAACCTAATGTCTAAATCCAATGACTAAACTTAATGGTTAAATTCATTAATTGAACCTAGTGATTAAACCTAACAACTAAACCCAATGTTCAAACCTAGTGTTAAAACACTATTCTTAAATCCAATGGTTAAATTTAGTGGTTAAGTCAAATAGTTAAACCCAATGTTTAAACCTAGTGTTTAAACACTATTTTAAAATCCAATGGTTAAATTTAGTGGTTAAGTCAAATAGTTAAACCCAATGTTTAAACTTAGTGTTTAAACACTATTCTTAAATCCAATGGTTAAATTTAGTGGTTAAGTCAAATAGTTAAACCCAATGTTTAAACCTAGTGTTTAAACCCTATTCTTAAATCCAATGGTTAAACTTAGTGGTTACATCGAACAATTAAACCCAATGCTTAAACCTAATGGCTAAGCCTAACAATTAAATTTAATAGTTAATTTAATGGTTAAACCCAATGGTTGAACCTAGTGATTAAATTTAACATTTAAACTTAATGGTTAAACTTAATGAACAAATTTAATGGTTAAATTTATAAATTAAATATAGATGTTAACCTTGAAGGTTAAACCTAAGTCCAACCTAAAAAACTAAACTTAGAGGCTGAACTTGAAGGCTAAACCTAAGTTAAACATGGAGGCTAAACATAGAGGTTAAACTTTAAAATTATTTAGGTTAAACCTTGAAGCTAAACCTAAATTAAACATAAATGTTAAACCTGTATGAAAGCTAGAGGCTAAACTTAAGATAGACCTAAAGGCTACATAAATTAAACCTATGGGATAATCTTAAAAGCAAAATCTAGGTTAGATTTAAAAATTAAACTTTAATATTAAAACCATCTTAAAATTAAGTAAAACCCAAGTTAAAAGTAAAGGCTAAAATTAGGGTAAACCTAGGTTGAACATTAGTCACAAGATGTCCTAATCATGAAAGTTGTGCTTTGACATTATGAAGTAAAACATTCACATTAGAATTTATAATTCAAGATTAATACAAATATACACAAAAGACATATTTTTTAATTTAACAAAAGTCAAAACTTTGTTCATGGTGTTGATAAGTAAAATTACATTGAATAATGATGGTCTAACAATACATTCAAAGTTGAACATACTTGTCTAATAATCATTATCTAATTTATCAAATTTATCATTATACTTATTAAGTAGGCTTACATGTTGATATGAACAATTGCAATTTGTTGTGATACATGGAATATCACTCTTTAATGTTGAAATGCATAATGTTATAGATAATAGATTAAAGTTCATAAAATATATTCACAACAAATTCTTGTGGTGGTAATGATTTTATTATGACATGTGACTTTTATTAGGGATACCCAATGAAAAATAGGTGAATCTTTCAAAATATCAAGGATAATATTAATCCATTATCACCAAATTTTTGGCAAACATATGTCTAATGTTATGAATTAAATAAAATTATGTGACAACCTAATGTGCTTTTTTATAAACTTTGAATAAATTTTGTATCACAACAAAAAAATATAAAGGATATTCAATTTATTGATAATCACCCAATAATTTTACTATTCCATATTTGTTTTATACAAATAAACTTGTCAAAAAGAAGAAGAAAATGTGTTCATTAATGCATTAAGTCCCATTTTGTTTTCAAAACAATGAACATTAATCACCTGGCATCATATTTGCCATCTTACAAACTTTTAAATGATCCAAGAAAAATTATAGATTTGCATTTTACAATTCATAAATAAAAAAATATGTTAGTTGAATTACATGTTAATAATCATGCAACATTTGATGGTTTTATGAATAGAATTGATGTATTTAACGCATCAACAACATATGAGGACAAAACCTTAATATGGATAATGTTTCAAAATTAACATTAACATTAACAAGACAAAAAATTAGTCATGACTATAATGACCATATTGAATCAAAATGCAAACCAATCGAACCTATCATCAAAGATGTAAGAGTTGGTAAAATTTAATCATTTATCATAACAATGATTCAATTTCCAATTTGATCTGTAATCATTAGAATTAACCATTGTTCCCAAAAACTATTATTAAATGAATTGGTTTTTGATCTTGTTAATGTTTAAAAGCATGGTTTAGCATATACAATTTTGTCTTGCATTTGATCGAAAGAAAAAAAATAAATTTAATGACTCCTTTCCAACATTAAAACTTTTCTATGGATCCAAGAGTAGATATAAAAATGAAAAGATTGAAAACAACTACAACTTGGATACCATTCATTGTTCAATTTATTAAGAAACTTATATCATTTTCATATAATTATATATGGTTTGAATGTTTTTTTTTTTTTTGCCAACATTATGAAAACATCAACCATAACCATAACTTTCAAATGTGTTGCTTCATATGTCTTATATAAACAAGAATACACCATACATCAACAAATGTCCACAAATTTGTAAATTCATCAAAATATTCATATATTTCAATCCCTTATGATCATCGGTTAATGTTGATGTATGATGTACACATGCACTTAAATTTTTTCAATACAACAACCAATGATGGTTCAAATACATAATAGCAACTTTGAATGCTATCACACACAAACAATACATATTGTATGTTTGTAAATAACTTATTTGTGTTTGGTTTTTGTATTCTTAAACAATCTTAAACAATAATGTTCCAAAACATTATCTAATCATCACTTTGGAGGATTTTAATGTTTACATTTTAAAGGACAATAATCATGCAAAAATAATAATTATAGCTATTAAATTGCATGGATAAATTCAAATTAAAATCACAATTCAATGGAAGCACCCTAAAAGTTAGATATCATCTGAATCATATATGGGTGAATGCCCCTATAAATGAATGCAAATTTAATGTAACTAAAGTAAATTGGTTAGATTTTCACAAATCAATTTATATTACATTCAAATCACCAAACACATTTCCAATGTATGACAAAAAACCATTAACATCTCCATTTCTTTGAAGTTTAATGTATGTGATTACATATGCATATGAATACATTGCATTTTCCAAATGGATTATGGTTTGAACATCTATCGCCATTGATGTTTCATCATTTACCACCCAAGGCCCCTATTGTCCACTAAATGCAAAAGGCACATTGTGGCTTGAATTATTATTATTTTATTAATTTTCAAGGACCACATGCGTAAAGCTTTTTCATTTGGCAATTTCAAAATGGAAAAAAAATTAGATATTTAATTTTCTAGGTAGACCCACCAACCATAAAAACACTTTTCATTTAAATCTTTAAACAAAAAATGCAACAACAAAAAACTATATTATAAGATAGTTGCCAACTTTTCAAACTTGTAAATGGAGTACTATGAAAGCAAAATGAAGCATAGGAATTAAGAGTGAAACTTTTTCAACTCTTTTCATCCAAATTTTGTGCATCCATTGTTACCATTCATTCATAACATTTATGGTTATTTGTGTATAGTGTGAGACCCTTTCATTGGAAAGGTCTATAGGATGTAAACACAATAAAAGGAGCCACAAGTTGTGTCACAATTACTTAAAATTGTAATTTTATATCTTTGAAAAATCACAAGACAAGCATAATAAGTTGGATTTTCATTTTCATTTCCTTTTTGAGTTCCATTATTTATAAAATTCCATTGTTCAAAACTTGTTGTAAATTGATGATGTTTCAAGAGTCATTTTGCATGTTCGAATCAACTATCATAACTTGGGTTTTTCTAAAAACGTCCATTTTCCTTATTAAATGTGCACCATTCCTTTTCAAAATTGAAGGTCTTAACATTGATGATTTTAAAAGCAAAAGCACTTGAAATTGATAAATTTCATTTAAAAATGCACTTGAACATATTTGTTTCAAATGTGTTTTTGACCCTAAAAATCATGAATTATAACAAAACTTATTCATTTTGTGTTATTTAAAGTGTGGATGCATTATATATAAATGATATAAACCAAGATATAGTTAAAAAATAATTATATTTAAAACATAACTGTAAGCTAGGTATGAAAAATGTAAAATTTAGGAAAATTAATCAACACAAAAATGCCATGTGTCAAATGTAGCCTTGGGAAAGGACTTTAACCTTGTAGCCTGTGATTCCTTTTATTGCGTTTGCACCCTACACATGTTAAAACAAATTTAGTTGTACACAATATGGTTTCTTTACATATTTACATTCATTTGTGGGGTTGAAGAAAAGGGGGTGAGCTTGTACGACCTTAAATATTGTGAAATTAAGTTTGAATTTGTAAATATGATTTATTAATACAAATTATTTTTATTTTTATTTTCAAAAACCCTCTTCATTTAAAAGCCAAAGAATTCTTAACTCATTTAAATTGAATCCATAATACTGAAAACATTTCCATTGCATGTTCTTGTTAAATTTTATGTAAAACATTAATTTAAGATAGAGCTTCTTGTTGAAAGTTGGAAGAATTTTTGAACACAATGACCTAACACAAAGTTACAACAAGTCTTTCAAATTTGGCTAAGTCCTCTTGTGGATGATGGCCAGACCACGTACCACAAAATTGATATAATAAATAAATAAATAAATAAAGGAAAAATACCCAGCAAGGGAACAAACACTTGAGTGTAATACACCCATTTGTCAAACAATAAAAACTCCTGCATAGGTATTTGAACTTGGGTGACTAGGTATTGGAATTTGCCTTGGGTGAGCCAGCACCCTCATTTTGGTACTATGGGTAAAAATCCCAAAATCCTCTCTCTTCAAAGACATATGATTTAAAAAAAAAAAAAAAAAAAGTCTCAAAATCCATTTCAGTTATCTCTAAACTAAGTGTAGCCTGTGCTCTTGGCCCAAGTGTGAACACATTTTTTTATTTTTCACATTTTCAAAATTGAAAATTTCTAAATTCAGCAATGTGAACACATTTGACGGCTCAACTGATTTTTTCCTTCCAAACCCAAGTTTTGCAATTTGTTTGAATTTTTAGCCACAAAATCGACTCAAAAATCAAAAACCCCACGTGAAAAGAAGAAAAAAGAAAAAGAAAAGAGAGCGCAGGCTCGGGGAGTTCCCCGGTGGATCATTGCTAGGTTCGGAAATGGCGAGCTTTCTATCAGGCTCGGCCCAGATTCGGCATCAGGTTCGGTGTCCGGTCTGGTTGGTCGTCTCTCTCGGATCGAACAAGCTTGGACACGACCGTCGCTACGTCAGGCGTAGCTCTGCACCGTTCGTAGTACATCCGGCGTTCCCGCTCGCGCCATGACACGCCAAGACGGACGTCGCATATCAGACTTTGTTTTGCGAAGTGAAAGGAAGTTTGGGATTTTTTTTTTCCCTCCTTGAGTGACTGAGTTGTGGTAGGGCACATTCTATTTGTGTAGCTAATGGACCGTCTTTCTGCTGCTGCTGCTGCTGTTGTTGGCTGCAAACCCTAGGAGGCAGTGGTCGTCCCATGGCGGTCTACCTATCCCGTTTATGGCCCGAGGAGGTGGGTAGGCCAGAGGGGTAGAATGCAGTGAGGAGAACGCAGGAAGCAGCTAGAGCACGAGAGTGGGCAGGCCTCGGTTCGTAGAATCAGGTGAGAGTATCTACATGGCTGTTTTTATTTCTATGAGATTTGGGTGTGGATATTGTGCGTCTTCGTTGGGCTCTCATGCAAATGCTTGATTGGCCCTTCAGCAATACGTTGTAATCCAGCATACAGTAGTTTTCTGCATTCATGCTGCGAATCAGATTTAAGATTTTGTGCCTGTATCTTATGGAATGTCCAAACCCTAAGAGAAGTAAAGCTGCCCTGTCCGCTTTACAACTGAAGTTGGACATGTCAGAATTTTTGTCAGCTCTGGTTCTGGTGTTCCCTGGAGGGGGGGAATGGCTGGGCACATTAGAGCGCTCTCCTTTCCTCTCCTGTGCTTCCTCTATGAAGGGTTAACAGAGATCCTACTCGATTTGTTTCCATTCTTTGCTGCAATACTGTCTTCAAGAAGATTGCAGATTCCTTTTGAGCCAGTTATCCAGAAACTCTGTCTCCCTGAAACCTGAACTATGTTGCAGGATTTTGTGACATCACATTCACTAACAGATTTCAGCCTAGGAGAAAAGGCCGTCATAAGATGGATAATACACCGCCTTTTTGTTGTATGTGTGATGAACCTTATGAAGTGATGTTGATTTCTGTGGAAAAGAATTCAGAATTTCTTTGTAGAATGGGCTTTCAGTCACCACAAGGGTGACAAGGTGTGAATCATGAATGCTTCTCTACAATGTCAAAGTCCTTCCCTCTGAGGTGCACACATTTCTCCTGTTAACTTCAATTGAGATTGCATTGTGAATGTGTCAGTAAGCTCCTCTCTTCTTGACTAATGGGGATAGGACCACCGAGACATGTCAAAAAAATGCTCGACATCTCGATTATTGCAGATCAGTGGACTTAATCAAGTCATTGATTTCATATTCATCCCTCTGTTGACTGTTTTTTGAACCTCCCATTGTCTCACTTTCATGGAAAGTGCCTAATTTGCTTTTCTATTCTTTGGTTTGTTGTAGGCTTTCTGCCCTATTGATAACACTGGTGAGCTTGGGAGAAGGATTCAACTGGTTGGTTTTCAAGCCCATGGAGTAAGTTAGGGGGATTACTTGGTCCCCTTGGGTCTGGTGACTGTGTGTTCACAAGTTGAGCTCATTGCCCTAGGATTGAACTTCACCAGCTGAAGAATTTGGCAAATTCTCTTAGTGGAATATTGTGTGGAGAATGCAGCATCCATGCCTGTATTACTGGGTTGCAAATATCAGTTGCTAATTTTTGTTCCCCTGACATGATCTGCAACAAATCATGTGTTTGATATCTCAGTAGTACTCTCAGTAAAGGGTTGTTATAGGGGCATTATTGAGGTTAACTGTGGGAAGCCAAGTCCTTGATAGCAGTGGATAGAAAGTTTTTGACGATTGCAAACTGGGTTGTGATTGTGTTTGCTTTTCAGGGCAGACAAGCCAGGGTGGATCATAACACTAGCCTTGTAACCTCCATGGCTGCTGGGATTGACTACTTGGATCTCGATTCTCAACAGACTGAGACATCTCCTTTGCTAATGGCTCCACCAAGTTCGGTTGAACATGAGCATGTTGTCAACATATGTCCTACTTCAGATCCTTTTGTCCCTTCTGCTGCAGCTGTAGATACTGAGGCAATTTTTCGGAGCAGCAGTCCTCAATCTCTAGCTCACCAAGAGGAGCCCCCTTCAGGTAGTTCATGGTTGCAATTGCAGTCATCAAGGCATTGTAAAATTGATAATTTTGTGATCAGATGAGTGTTTCTTGTGAGAGCAAAGTTTTGATAAGGTAGTGGATAACTGAACTTCAACTTGTGCTACTTGTTGAGGTACTGTAGCTATAGTTCTCAGCTGCAGCTAATGGCTTTTGCATTGTCTTTTCTTTTATCATTCTGTCATATGGCAGGCCTAGATGTATGCTTTTATTGCACTTCAGGCTCAGCATTTATTTGATCGCACTTTTGCAGCGGTGGCCTTGTCTAGGAGTTTGTCTGGCAGCTCATCACTGTGGGGCCAGCCTTCTTTTCCCTCAACAACTGCCTCCACCTCCACAATAAGACCAGTCCAAACCAATAGTCATGGTGTTCGTCAAAGGGCAAGCCCATTGAATTCAGGGCTTTGGATAACCATTGAATTCACCATCACTGTCAGTCAAATTGTTGCTTCAATTATTGTTCTCTCTCTTTCTAAGGATGAAAAGCCACAAGCACCCTTGTCTCTATGGGTGACTGGTTATGCAGCAGGCTGCCTTGCCACATTGCCACTTTTGTACTGGCGTTTTAGACATCGACCTGCTGGACTAAGTGAGCAGGATCCTCTTGCTCCTTCTGTAACCCCCTCAACAACCCCTGCAGGTGCAATTGGGTCTACTTCTTATGCTTCATTAACTCCAGGGTCACTGGATGAAGAGTCTCCAGGGGAGAGGCAGCTGGGCTCAGATGGTCAAGACCCTGGCAGTGAAGACAGGTAACCGAATTTCTTTCATGTGTCTGTGGGTGGGGATGCATTGGTCATCCCTGGTGTAGAATCTTTTGAGTCTTTTTGGTATGGATGCATTCTCATTTTCAGTATAGCCTAAGTTTGGAACAAATTAGTTTCTGGAAACTTGTATTGAAAAATCAAGCCATTTGTGACAGAGTGTCAATAGTTTGATTGCAAACTTCTGTTTGACATCTTCAACTTAATAACAAGAAGGGAAGAATGCTTGACCTTGAAAAGCAAGTCATGCAGTGGTTCCGGTTGTTGATTTTGCAACTATGAATATGCTTGCTTGAAGGCTCATTGTTTGAGAGGCATTAGCTGTCTCCCTTCTTGGGGCTTTCTGATCTGGTGGGATCCCAAGTCTGTTCATTGTTATTGAACTTTTGTAGGAAAATGTGAGTGGCAGACAGCTGACGTTGAATTGATGTGTGGTAGGGTTGGGACTCTTGTAGAGAGGTTTAAGATTGCATTGGACTGTTTCTTCGCTATATGGTTTGTGGTGGGAAATGTTTGGATATTTGGTGGCCATTCCTCTTCAAGTGAAGCTCCCAATTTGTACAGGTATGTCCAGAACTTCACACTCATAACTATTCTTTGACTTTGAAGAGTGCCAGCACAGATAATCAAAACATAAACCCCTTTGTATTTTGTTGACAGATGAGCTTCTTGTCAAGATCCTGACAGTATTTTGTGGATCTGGGAGCAGGTTGTGTATTGTGTTTCTCACCTTCAGTTGCATAGGATATGCTATGCCATTCATTTTATGTGCGACAATCTGCTGCTGTCTGCCATGCATAGTTGCTCTTTTGGGTTTCCGTGAGGATCCTGCTCAAGGGAGAGGAGCCTCTGTAGAGGTGATTGCTGCATTGCCTACCTACAAGTTCAAGGCAAAGAGTTCCAATGACATGAAAAAATACAAAGATGGCAGTGAATCAGATTGTGAGGGAGGAGCTGCTGAGGGAGGTGTGGTAGCAGCAGGGACTGAAATGGAAAGACCAGTGTCAGCAGAGGATGCAGTGTGCTGCATTTGTCTTGGCAGGTACACAAATGATGTTGAACTGCGGGAGCTGCCATGTACTCACCATTTCCATGTAGAGTGCGTTGATAAGTGGCTGAAGATTAATGCATCATGTCCTCTCTGCAAGCATGACATTGGAGGTTCAGCAGCTGCTGGTGAAGGCACTCCTGTTGGAGAACCAAGCAGTGAACTGACAGAGAGGCAAGAATTTGCTGAAGGTGTGGTGCCAGCCAGTTGAGAGTTTCTTTTGCCTCTGCTACATATGGGCTTTGAGACCTGTCCAGAGAATGACAGTGACAGCTGCTATCAAGCTTGCTTGGAAACTAGGTAGTTTTAAGTTGTAAATGGCTTGAGCTGTCTGCTGGGCAACCTATCCATGAGATCATGTCCTTGCAACTTGGAACAATGAGCATTCATTTCTGCCAGTTGTACTTATGTATAGAAGAGCTACAATGAGCAAGTGAGAGCAATCAAGAGAGGCACTTCTGCTCATGTGGGCCCTGTTTCCACATGTTCTGTAACCAGAGCAGCTGGACCATGGCTGGATGCTAAATCAGAAAAGAAATAGGGACTTGCTATTTCCGTGATTACCAGTTTTTTGCCATCATGGACTCGAATTATCTAATTTGATAGGCAGGGAAAGAGAATGTGGGTTTCACTAAAATGAGAGTGCAGCAAATGTTGGAAGAGGTGGTCTAGCTAAAGTAGTTGCCTCTCCATAACGAAGAGGTCAATGGTGGTGGACTCCAGTCTTTAGTGTACATAGCATGTGAAGATTGGAGCTGTTTAACAGCATAGGTCCAAGGATGTCAACAATGTATGGACAGCTAATTAAATTTTGGCTCTCTTAGCTGTGTACGAAGATGCTAAGGCAATTGCCATATTAATCTGAAGTTATTTGGTGCTGGACAATTGTCAGAGTTGATGTTCAACCAGTTCACTTTTTGTTGACTTACGAAAGTTAAGTGAGAAGATGTGTAGTGTACCATGGAATAGATTACTGACCTCTTCAACCTCTTTGTTAGAACCTATCTGAAGGACAGTATATGTAATGCTACTTTTGTGAGCTGATGTTTGTGTTTGGAATGGTGCATCAGCTTAACAGCAATATTACAGTGATGGATACTACAAGAGAATGACCTTCCTGAAGATGGCCATGAATGCTAGTATTTCTTAGTTTTGTTTAGTCAAATTTGATGATCTGCAAAACCTTGGTGAAAAATTTGCCATATTATGCATTTGCAAGGATGGGTCTTGTAGTGTTGTTATGGCAGGTGGCTGAAATGAGCATTTGAACTTGTTTTCCATTCACAATGTGATTTGGCAGCTTTCATGTGTCTTCAAGCTTGGCACTCCTCTGCAGTGTGTTTTAATTTGGAATGTTCCAGAGCAAAGGGTTGTGTAAGTACTGCATGCATTGTTGTACTGATGCCTCTTGACTGCTAGCCAATATTATTACTGGGTCTTCCTGTTGCTCCTGGAAGTCAGACAGAAATTTGATTCAGGTGGCGGAAAATTGTTGGCAGATTATAGGCTATGGACACCAACCTTTGGGAGCTGATTAAGTTAGTTGGGAGTCATTGCAACTCATGAATAGTATTCATGAGGAAGGTGATAATCTGATGCCTTGCAAACACTTATAAGGTTCTCTCTTTATGCATTCTTATTGCATGACCGATATGCTTAAAGAATTCTAAAGATAACAGGTAAGCCAGTTTGATTCCAACTTGTTTTCCAACTACCCCTTATGGGTTTTGTGGCTGATGAAGATAAATTAATTGTCTATTCCCCATTAAAGGCAAATATCAGTTTGGGAGGTGGAAATTTTCCCAACCACATTAGTGAGATCTACATTTGTTATCCAATTTTTGTCTCAAGATTGCAAAACTACTCTGTTGATGTAATTTTGGATGACCTCAGTACAATTGGGTTTTGCTATTATTGTAACATGTTGCATGAGCTAGTGGTGAATTGGACCCACAACTACGTGCAAGATGATGTGTTGGTTTGTTTAATTTTTGAGTAGACCTTCAACTTCAATGTGTTGAGGTTCAATTTTTTCTTTAAAAAATCTAATTATGGCTATTGGTTGTTGCATAATTTGATATCAAAACCAAAGTTTTGTATGTTGGTACATTTCCTGCTATGACAAAATGTGGAATCTGCCACTTGGACATTTTGTGCCTCTGTTCTCACCTTAATCATAGATTCATATAAGACATGTCTTTTATGACTATCAAACTTTTCTAATAAAAAATTATGACTACATTACTAAGTTATCAACTATAGTCAATTATATTGTTACTACGTGTCTATAATTAGTCACTATAATAATCTTGAGTATGAATTTAAAATACTATCTATGTATATGGTGAACATGTACATCATTAAATATAAAAAATTTAGTGTTCTAAATTTATGAACACCTTATTTCATTATAGGAAAACTTGTTTTATAATTAAAATATTTTGTTAATATTTATTGCTTTAAAAAACAAGGTACTAAGGTCAAATTGCCAAGAAATGAGCCAAAAATCATGTCAAATTTTTGTAATGATTATTACATATGGATGTGTAATGCCATTTTAGAGACAAGTAAATCATGGGATGTTGTGCTTAATGAAAAACATGGATGTTGGGAATTCTAAATTCAATTAGTACATGTTCTAATATTGAATTTCAGATTGAATTTAAGATTTGCAAAGTTGAATAGGTGCAACATCCAATAATTATACATTCACAAAGGGTTCCTTAATTTTCAAATTACAAATTATTTAATCACTAATTTTTTAAATACTAATTGGGACTATAAAAATCACTCAAAAGCTAATAAATGTACAATTTGATATTTTTCAAAATTCAAAGTCTGCTTGAAGTTCATGAGTCCTTTGTCACATGTAAATCTGGTGCAATATACATGGTGTTTAAAACAAAGTTTCTTATTTTAATGTAAAAAAATCAAGCATGACATTTAATTAGTTTTTTTACATGATTTAACTAATAATTAGATAATCCACCAAATCTTATAATTTTAAAAAAAAATCCTTTGTCCAAAAATGATTATCACATGATTAATTAAGTGTTTTTTATTATGTTTTGACTAGGTGTGATCAATTTGCAAAAAACCCCAGTCTAAAATTCTATATAAACATGATGCACCAATTGATTGAGTGTAACTAGGTGCTAAGGTACGTGACCAACAAAGGAGCTAACAAAGTTCATTTATCAACCTTGTGGATGTTGTTACCAATGGCCCATTTATTTTCATTTGTCAACAAAACCCTAAAAATGCATCATCACTGTTCAATCCAATCCAATAGCCTAGGAGGCACATTTTGAAAACTTGCATTTTCCGTTGTGATGATTGCGATGTGTGTTGTAGTGTCAAGAACGATTGTGTGTCCTAACTTTTCCTTGTGTGAATTGTTGGCATGTGTTGTAGATGCTCTAAAACATGCACGCACATATGTTTTGAAACAAATGTGCATGTAAGAATGGGTGTGTGTGGACTGCAACATGCTTTCACCTTGAGATAAACACTATTAAGAACAATTGTGTCTTTCAATGTCGAGATTTAGTACATGGCACACACCAACAAATGAGTGTTTCTACTATTTGTTGCATGATTAGTTCAAGATTGATGTTCGACCTTGGATTATTTCTTGTTTAACAAGACCAATAAATACCTAGAAGCTATGAACATCATGATGTTTTGCCAAAACTAAGAGATGGGATGAGCTCAAAAAATTAGAACTTTTGGGAATTAGATCATCACAATAAACTAGATCTATGACAGTCTTCTATAAGAGATTTGTTGAAAGGTATTTGCCTTTTCTTCTTTTAGGATGTTTACATGATGCAATGTCTAATATATTAGAAGGCTTAAGTTTAGTCCAACCCAATCAAGTTATGTTTAACTCCAAATTCCAAATTGATCTTTGTTTCAAATTACCATTTATGAACTCTTGTGTGTTCACATGTGCTTGTTGTAGTAGTTGGCACAATGGGTCAATTTATTAGTGACTATAAACTCCAACCTTCAGCAACTGTGTGTTTTCAAGGGTCAACATTTTCCAACAATATGTTATAAGCACTTCGATTGTCAAAACCAAAACCTTCGAATTGACGAATGGTACACATTCTAACTCTTGCACCCATCATCTATAGTATATAAACATTGAAGTTCTTCTATGGATGATCATAGAAACCTTGGTATCACTTGCATGCTTACTATCACCTTTTATCTTTTGTACACTTGAGGTTCAATTTTAGAAGCCAACCCTAGCATGGAATTTGTTGCAAGCTAATTTGTATGTATTCTCTTGAAGGTCTTTGAACTTGTTTCAAATGGTTTATCCATAGATTTTAAATGTGTAGTTAGGTGAACAAATCTAAAAATCCAAGCAAGAGGTTCAGCACATGGTGGATGCCATTATGTCGAGCAAACTTGGTACAAGTGCTTATTGCCACCTTTTGGAAGAGTTTTCTTCCACATGAATCACTAGTGGTTGGTTGCATATATGGTCAAATTTTCATAGAAAATTGTATTTGTTAAGTACTTTAGTTGCCAAGACTTAAAAATTTCCACAACAAATTTTGTCAAATATTGTAGTAGGACTCCATTTGATTAGAGGTCAAGTATGTTGCAACCATGTTTGCATGCAACAAAACATTGATTTCATGAAGAATGCATAATATTTTATAAATTGACTGAAGGAATTGGTGTGTGTTCAATGCATCTAAAACTTATGGACTAAAATTTTTCATTTTTTTATCAAAAGTTGGAATTGTGGAGATATAACCACTTTTGTTTGTAGCTGGTTGTAATTTCTTTTAGAAATCTTGAACTGGTCAATTCATGAATTTTGATGCCATTTCACAAAGTGCTTCAACATTGAATATGCTGCACTATAAGCATTGATGCAGGTTTGTAGTTAGAAGCCCACATATTTGTCAACCCCATATGCAATTCTAACTTCAATTTTCGTGAAGTGATTCTCTTCTAATGCAATAACCCAACAATTTAAATGTTTGATTTTCTTTGATTTTGTACATACCTAGTTTGCAAGGAGAAGTTGAGATTTGGAATCCTAATTAAGGTGATTTTGATTTTGTCCATAGTGGTTTGCTATTTTTGCAAATGCAAGTGGTGTTGATGAACATTTTGGAGATGGAGGCAATTCATAATTTTCATGGCCATGTCAACTTCATGCTCCACATGCCACAAATTTCAATTAGCCATGGTTTGGTATGTTCAATCAATATTCCATATGTCTCTTTAACCTTTGTCAATCCTTTTTCATTAGTGGGTCACTCTTCCAAACCACTAGCAATGTTAATAGATAGGAGTGATTAGTGGTTTACAAGTTCCCATTACATAAGTTATAAGGATGTTGCCACATTTTTTTTCCAAATACTAAATGTCCATTTCCTACAAGTATGAGCATGAAACTCTATACCTAAACCCAACATTAATCTATGGTTAATTATGTGTGAAAGCATAACATGTGTAGTTCAAAACACAAAGAAAATAATTAAAACATTACTTTAATAATAAACTGATGGCATTACATAGAGCATTAACAACAAGAATCTACCTGATACACTTGCAATGGGTTCAATAATCAAATCGTTGTCATCATACAATGCATAAACCGTTCAAAAATGGGGAATGCACAACCACCCCTTTAAATAAATCTACAATCATTAGATTCTTCAATAATGATGTCACTATTCAAGGTGTCATGTGTTGCTAAAAGTACCAATGGGGAACAAAATTAGATTATATTAACAGTTACAATATCATATGGAAACAAATGATAATAGAAATCAAACTAAATGATGGACCTGAAATACTTGCAGAAAGTCCCAAACCCCAAACTCTTGTGCTCTTGATTAAAGATCCCAAAACCTTTAGTCCAAAATACTTTGCATCCAACAACCCATTGGAGAGGCATTACAATCCACACATCAACCTCAAATATTCCATGGGAATGTGGAACATATAAAATTGGTGGAGCTCCCCCAGCATAACACCCTAGGGTTCTTCTGCTGGGGGAGATCCCTCAAAATACACATAGAAATCAAAAGGGAGTTGTTTCCATGTATAAAGAAGAGGAATTTTGAATCTGAAAATGATTTTCTTTACTTGAGGCTTCACCTAAAATTTAAAAAGGATTGCCTCTAAGACTCCCGAACGCCTACCGACCGTCGAATGGACGTCTAGCGGACTTTCCATTTCCAGGATCTCCCGGACGCCTGACCGACCGCCGAATGGACGTCCATTTCGAGGATCTCCCAGAATGGCAACCCTGCCGCATGAGACGCACGCGGTGCGAGCTTCTCGCTCTCTCCTCATGCACGACGCAAGATTCAAGTACACATCTTGCGATCTTTTTTCTTCCTGAATTGCAGATCTGCACAAAGCTGTAGTTGTTACCCAGTTGTTAGTACTCTTCATGCACATATTAAGAACTTTATACACTGGCTGGCCGGGATAAGAATCTGAGATTGGGTATCTTGTCATTCGTTTGCGATTGGGTTTGTGTAACACTGATCATCTAGTCCTAGTGCGTCGTAGTAATTAGTACTGATAATCTGTGGTGATATCCTGTGGTTTGTTCCCCTCCCACTTTTGGGCGCGTTTGTTCTTCCTTTGGTAATTCTTATTGTTAATCTGCAACCAACACAGATCATGTCCGCCACTGGTGAATCCGGCTTGGGTCACAAGGTGGAGGAGACCAAGCAGTATGCGCAGGAGAAGGCAGGACAGACACAAGAGGCTGCTAAGGTTGCTCTCATCATGCAGATCAGTTATGCAATCTGATTAGGGAGTTGCGCGTTCATGGTGCAGGTGCAGCGCTATTGAACTTCAATGTCTTAAAACTGAAATTACGTCGCAGATATTCTGACTCAACGCAATCCTAATGTAGGGATGTCCCAGCTAAACCTGCAGAATTATGCAGCAGACACTTGATCAGATGGAGCATGACATATGTCACTAGCTAGCCAGCCCAAAGTGAATAACACTGTGATCTAGTCCTAGAGCATTAATCCATTAATCCAAGACGAGGATCTATGTCTTTAGTTGACATATATGCGTGCAGCAGAAACAACACAGCTAAGGGACTGCAAGTGCTTGGGGCTAGCTTTGAATAATACATAAACTGGCCTGTTGCGTGACAGAGTGTAGCCAAGAAACCCTCGGAAGTTGCAGGTCAGACAGCAGAGCAAATGAGGCAAGCTGTCATAGTGCAGCGAACGAAGCAAGTAGCTTCTGACGTCGTGCAGACTGCAGCAGAGAAAACTGCACAGGGCAAAGAAGCCGTTGCTCAACTCCTACAAAAGGTACTGAGTCCAATCATGCTAACATGTACCAAAACAGTTGTACTCAGGTGCTTAATTTTGTACACATATAAAAAAAAGAGAACTACATATATACCGAGTTTGGATTTATATATATCATAATACCTTGGCAGCTTAGACAAATATTTGTTGAATAATTAATTACTTTTGAAATTTTCATTTTGACAAAGAGAATATTATTTTTGAAGATTTAATATTTTCCCTTCACAAAATTTTGTTATTTCACTAATTTTTTTACCTGCATTTTCAACGTTTCTGGAAATATTATAACTAGTGTCGAAGCTGCCAAGGTAGTATGGTACTTATCACATGGTCGGGATTGACGAGCTGTGCAGACTGGCGATACTGTGGCTGAGGTGCTTGAGACTGTGAAGAAAACGGTGCTACCAGGCGGTGACGAAGGCGGCAAAAGTAGCTGAATATTACAGTTCAGTATATATGTACATATCTCTTTCTCTATATAACCACTAATTAGAGCATTTTTGTAAAGTAAAGATGTTGTTGTTGTGACAATGGGTTGCATTGCATTAGACTTGCAATATTTTTGTTAATACGACCTGCTCCTTAGTTACACAAGCTGGATGGTTGTTGTTTAGCGTAGTGCAAAGCAAAAAAGAATTAGAAAAAGAATGGGAATTAAAGTCGAAAAAGCTTTGCACCAGATGTATGTCTGTGAGGACAGCTTATAGCGGCGCTGGAGGGATCACAGCATGCAATTTTGTCGTTCCTTGTACATTCCTCGAATGTTTTGCAGAACTTCTTGAATGTTGTTTTAATCTTTCTGCATCACTCGAATTTTGTTTCAAAGTTTTGTATAATTAAATTGCATCTTTCGAAATTTCGCAACAAAGTGAAGCTGCTGATTATTATATTGATGTACCTTATTCTGACTTGCACATCTTCCATTTTGTGGCTCTTGATTATGAGTTTGGAATCATGTTCAACTGCTGCTACTGCAGCTTGTTCAAGTTGAGGTGTTGAGGTGTCCTTGGGTGGTACTAAATTAGGAACCTTGAGACAATCTCAATTTGTTAGACCCTTCAGATTTCAAGAAAGGATTTGCACTCGAAATTTTCTATGAGTACAAACCTTAAGTCTTGTGCTATTTGAAAATTTAATAAATTTGGAACATACAAATTTCAATTTTGATGTAAACAATGGGTGCATAAGGAAAAAATTCTAGGCATGTTATAAAGGGGTTCCTTTGGTCAAGTAATAGACATGCTTTTTTTTAAAAAAAAGTTTTTGCCTCTAACTTTTAGAAGTACCTCAAATGCTTTTCTATTTAATTATTTAAATAGGTATTTGATTGAAATAGTTATTATTTAGTTGTCAAAATTTTAAAGTTAAGAGTTCAAAAAGTTCTAAAAAGCTATTGATGATAAAAACACAATGGGTGAAAACACAATCAAAGAAGTAACCCAAGTGATTGGACATTCCTTAAAATTATATTTATTTATTAAAAAAAGCCACAAGAAAAACACAATAGTTTAGATTGTCAATTTTTTTTTGGGAGTAAGCTTCATTACTTGCAAAGTTTAAATGCTCAAAATTTGATGCAAATTAAAATTCTTTTTGTGTATTGAAATCATTCAAATATTTGAACTAGACATTTTTTTTTTTCAAATGTCTTTTTTCTGTAGTAAATGTGCATAATTGCTCCTCAAAATTGGAAAGGATCTCAACATTGAGAATCAAAAGAGCAAAAAAAATAAAAATTGATGAAATTCATTTTTATAACACATTTGGTTTTAATGTGTTTTTGACTTTGAAAATTATGAATTTTGATAATGTAGCTTTAACAAAAATTATTCTTTTTTATGTGATAAAAAACATGAATGCATAATATACATGATATAGGATCAAGATGTAGTAAAAAACTATTTGTATCTAATACATAGTGGTAAATTGTGTATGGAAAATAAAAAAATAAAAACTATGGACTAACAACATGTAGTCCTTGGAAAAGGATTTTTACCATGGTGCCTCTAGTTCCTTTTCCTATGTTTTCACCCAAACAATAATTATTCACACTTTTTATTGTTTCAATGACCAATTGGGACCAATTCCTTGGCATGTATATTTGATAAACAAAAAACAAAATTTGATGTGTAAATATAAGGGTCCATTCATAGTTGGGGTACTCAAAAAGATTAACAAAGTCATACTTATTTGAAGTTCTATATGATTTATTGCATTATGAATATAATGGATTGTTGTATGCCTATGTTTAGAATTTCATGTCATGTCAAACTAATTTTAAAAAAAGAATAGATTGGATATAATATAAATGTCTTTTTGAGTCCTTATATATATATTATTTCTTAAGTATATATTTATTTAAAAAGGAATCAAAAGGAATGTGTCAAGTAGTGAATAGACTTCAATTTTTGTTAATGGATAAACAATGTTCACATCTCTATTTAGGAATGGTCACTAAATGCATCTGATTATATTGTACACCATATGATAATTATGAAAGCTAAAAACTTCATTCCAAAAAAGGTTATGTAAGAAAATTGGCAACTTGTAGGTTGATTAATTATATTCATTTTAAGGCTTAAAATTTGTAACCCCAACTGAAAAAAATAATCATGCAAAAAATCAATTTATAAAATCTTATTTATACATTTTTTCATTTTCCTAGGTTTGAATTAAATTATTGATGTGCAACAAAATTAGCATGTGTGAATAATCAACATTAGCACGAATTATTTTATTTCAATTTTTTGAATTATTCAAATTTTCTCATTTAAATTTATTTTGTATAAATTTTACATTTGGAAGATAGTGAAAAACATTATTTTTAATTTTTTATAACAAGGCGCAATGAGCTTTCTACTTTATTACAGTCAAGCACCCAAAAATGTTCTTAGTGATACTTCCAAAGGATATTTTCACTTTTAATAACATTTAAGATTTAAGGAAAAGAACACAGAATGCAAGAGTTTTAACTTTGAATTGAAGTTTGGAGGTAATGAATTAAAGGTAATAGGAAAGATATTAAAGTTTTCTTTAAAGTCACCATGTCTTTGAGCCTTAATTTCATTATGTATCCCTAGTTCTTCCCCAAATGAGGGTTATCCATAAAGTGGGCAAAATTTGGAAATTAGAAAAAAAACAAAAAACAAAAAAAAAACCCCATGATGAATTTCATAAGATTTGAAGGTTAGGGCAAAATAAAACATAAAAAGATGCAACATTAAATAGCAGTGAAGGCACAGTACAATGGGATAACCAATAGTGAAGGCTTAGTGTAAAGAAAATTAAAAACTTAGCATTCAAAACTCTTTTTAGAAGCAAGTTTGTTGTTAAAAAGGAATTTTAGGCCTTGTTGTATGCCATTGCACTATTTTGCACTTTTTCTGTCAATTTTGTAATTTAGCTTGTGTTTCAAGCAAACATCTAAAGCTTTGGCCCTATGTTTGAATAGCTATAGATTTCTTTATTGTCAATGTAAATTTTTGTTTTAGGATTAACAATTCAAAATTCAAATAGGCATGTTGGCTGATTACATTGTGTTTATGGTCACTATAATAGGAAACACATCCATTTAAATGGAATTTTATATAAATAAATTTTCTATATAGATTAAAATATTGGTGATGTGGCATGCCACGTGAAACCATGTCTTATATTTTCAAAAGAAAATAGGAGAAGTTGGCCACCTCATAATGCAAACATGAATTTTATTCAATTATTGACCCATATTGTGTGGAGCAACTTTGTATGTTGAAGTGCAAAAAATCATAATGAAATGCATGATTCTATCACTTGACTTGGCATTGGACTTTTTTCAACCTATGCACAAGTCAAAAGGACAAGGGTCAAAACTTGTTAATAAGGGCCAAAAAGGGTGTTGAGAGCTTTTGAAAACTTCAAATTATAATAGACATGTTTTTGTTTTGACATTTTAAAGTTATGGTAATCAATCCAAGTTGTGTTAAATAATTAATATGAATGTGGAGGAATTCAAGTTTATAAAATCATTAAATATAATTTTGGTTTTTGGTTTTAATATAAAAAATTTCAATTTGAACAATAGTTCTATCAAAAGCAATCAATTTTGCAAAAGACTAGGTTAAATGACTATTTTAGTATTAAAAATTTGATGGTTAAAAAATTTAGATGACAATAACTTACTACCCACACTTAAAAAACAATCATAATTTTAAAATAATGGAATTCAAAAGTTTTAGAAATTAGATGTGCATTTCAAAATCTTAAATTTTCAAAAGTCTTTTATTACATGTAAATGGGGTGTAATGTACATGACATATAAAACAAAGTTGTAGCTTATGATATAAGAAATTAAAATTTTAATTATACTGGATGTCAAGCAAAAATCATAATTGGATGGAACAAAATTATAACCATTGGGGTAAATGAATGAAACATTTTTGCATTCTAAAACTTGAAAAGATTTAGATCTTTTTCAAAAGAAGCCCTCACAAATCCATGAAATTGTAGCCTAAGGACTTAATATCTGAAATTAAAAAACTCATATAAATGTTCTTGGGTAGGAATGGTGAACCCATGAATGAACAAATATTAAAATACCATAAATTTTCTCATACTACCATGTGGGCATTCAAGCATTTCAACAAAATAGTTATTTTTTCAATAATATTTGTCATAAGTTGAATAGTCATTACTACTAATTATTAACTAATTGTTGAACTCCAAGAAAACTCTTTTGTTAAAAACATTTATGGCATTAAATTATTATCTAACATGTTCTCTCATCTACCTTGCTTTGATTCAAAATGTGACAAACTAATGGGAGGTGCATCTTCCCTAAAGTTGTTGCAATTTAATAAGTCACATAAGCTTTCCATGATTCGGATGTCCAATTAAGTTTTAAATTGCATTTATGTTGTTACAACTTCATTGACTTTCATGTTTTTTTTAGATTATGTGACATCATGGTGCAGATAAGTTTTGAATTTCTTTTTGGGAATAAGGGATGGATGGAATTTCATGTGGATGGAACCATTTTTACTTGGAATTTACTTTGACTTTTTACTAATAGAAAAGACAACAATCCACCAAAATCTATTACCTTTGAATTGTAATCTACTAATTTAGGTCATTAAATGATATTATGGAAGTTGAAAATCAATCCCTACTATGAAATATCACCAATGGATAGAAAGGGCACAAGAATGAATTACACGATAATTTTAATAATTGTGGCCATTTCCTTTCTCTTTACCTTGGAACATTTTAAATCCATAGCATGGTGATGTTGAAATGAGTGTTGGCCTAATATGTAGGCCATTTGTTCAATATCAAATACCTATTGGTCGATGAGCTTCTAGGACAAGGCAATGTTCCATTTGCATCAATTTTTCAACAAGAACATTCATGGTGTGATTTTGGAGTCATGGGCAATAGACCACTCTTCAACCCACCTCACCCAAGTGACTTCATGAAGGATTTAGAAGATGTACACATGGAAGGTCTAAGCATAGAAAATGCATATGATCAAAATGGGTTAAAGGAGAGAAGAAATGAAACATGCAAGTAGATCACAAGATCCACCACCAATTGGTAAGAACCAAACATTTGAGAGCATTACCCTATCACTAGTAGAAAAAACGTTGTTTGTGACTAAATTTTAGTTGCAAGCGACACTTGCAACTAAAAACGTAGTAGCAAACAAGTTGCAAACGACTACTAGTCATAAGTGACAGATGAAATATTCTTTTGTAGAATACAAGTATGGAGATTTTATACATATCTAAGGATGAGTTCCTGCTACTACATTTGCAACTACACTTGTGACTACAGTGCACACCAACATGTACATACATGGTAGCCTAAAAATGTGACAAGTGGCATCATTTGGATTTTTCAAAATATTTTGTCAAATAAATTTTTTTTCAACCACTCGATTAAAACAACTAGATCGTGCCACATGGCAACTTAAGATTGCCCTATAATCATTTAGGGTTAGTTTAGGTTGGACCACTTATGATAGGCCAAGTGGCACCTAGGCTAGGCTTAGGTTAGGCCACCTAACTTAGCTAGGTGCCTAAGGTAACTAACTTAATTTTGGGCTAGGCCATTTGCAATAGGCCATGTGGCACCTAGCCTAAGCCTAGGCCACCTAACCATAGGTCTAACCTAGATAGGTAGGTAGGTAGGTAGGTCTAGGTTTAAAACTTGTACAACAAAATCCTATTTTATTTTAAATTTAGCCTTTTGGGTGGAGCCTATGTGATTAGTTCCTCCCATATGGCAATTGAAAAAATTGAATGTGTTTATTACACCAAACCAACCTACTTATATAGTTTGTAAAATTGAAAGGGAAGACATACAATATGGGATAAAATTTTGGTTGCAACCTAATCACATAGTTGTAGCATAGTTACAACTATTCCCTAGCACATACAAAACATAGCCTACCTATTAAATAGCATAAGTTCTTACTAAGTACCTATTTATATAGCCTCAAAATAATTATTTATAATTAAATAACCTATTATGTAGCTAGTGGGTATGCTAGTATATATGTATGTAGGTACCTAGTAATTAAATAGGTAGGTATGTACGTAGTAGGTAGGTAGGTAGGTATATACATATGGGAACATATGTACCATCAAATAGTCTATACATGTAACTACTTAGTAACATACATACCTTATGTAACTATAATGTGACTACTTTGGTTGCATGCATGTGCAACTAAATGTATATATGATGTTGTAAAAAATACAAGGACATCATGATAAATCAACCTATTGGAAAGATGAAATAGGTCATAATCATAACTAGTTAAAAGGAAGATCAAAATTCATCCAAATTTGAAAAATAGTCACATAAGCAACCATTCGTAGTCATAAATGACATTTAGTCGCACATAATCACACAAGGAATGGTTACAAACGACAAGATTTCTACTAGTGTATGAAGTCAAATTCATCACATATTTTTTCTACATCATTCAAGAGCTTTTGTTGAAGTTGTCACCATAGTTATGACATTCTTCATTTTGCACATTAAAATTCTTTAAAATTCTTCATTTAGCACCTTGTCATAACATTCTTTACCCGCGAATGTTTACCAAATTACACTGGTTTATCTATAAATTTTTTAAAAATTCTTTAAAATTCTTGCTTCTTTGGGCTTCCATAACATTCTCGCACCAAGAATGTCATAACTATGGTTGTCACACAACCTTTAAATGGTAGTCCACAATAGCCTCTAATGACAAAAAAAATTCCTAAAGATTTTTAAAAACTTTTAAATGGTAGCCCATGGCAAATCCCAATGACAATTTTACCTACCATTATGATGCAAAAGCCTACTATACATCAAACTTAATGAACAAATGACCTCAAAGCACAAGAAGGGGAGGATCTTGAAATGTTGAAAGCAATAGTGTAAAACACATTTTACTATTTGTGCACAAAACTAGTATGGTTGAAAAAACACAAAAAGGTAATCAAATGTTAGTGGAATCTGTGGACATGATTCATGAAATTAGTTTTTTCTTGGAAGAAAAGCATGCAAACATTCAAGAATCTATGTTGGATAAGCAATTGAACTATTATAAAAATAAAGACCGAATAATCAATGGCATTCAAATTTGCATGGTTAAAGCAATTACAAGTGTAATAAAAATTGTGAGTTTGGTGTGTAAACAAAGCACAACAAATGCCAACAACCCATTAATAGAAAATTTTCAAGGCACTACATTTTATCAAAAAAAAATTAATTGAAGATTGATGATAAAATGTGCACGAAAATAAAACATGATTTAATTTTGATGTAAAAAAAAGGTTTAGTTTTGAAAAAACTTTCAAATCATGTTCAAATTTTTCATTGACCACAACACAATTCCTTATGCATTTTGTCTCCTTATGTTTTTTGCTTTTAAATTTTGTGAATTGTTTGTTCATCACCATTTCATTAATTCTAGTTGCATTGTTTTGAAACATGGGATGACAGGTTTGGGGGAAGGGATGATATTACATTTATTTGAAGCTTCCACTAACTTATTTCATCGTTTTGGGCACCATTCACTTATGTTATCATTGAGTTTAAGTAAAAATATTCGTATTTTTTATTTCATCTTAAAATTAACTAGTAAGTTATAACTGGTGATGTTATTAGCTGCAATCTATGTTGTGTAGCATTATTTTTTCATTTAGTTGTGGATGCAAATTAATTTTTAAAATTCCTAACTATGATTAAACTCCTATTTATCTTTAAATGTGGACACACCATGAAATAAGTTATTACTGTAATATTTTTTCCTTTCAATCTACTTAGCTTTGTGTGGTTGGTTTTATAAATTTAGGATTGCTTTATAACAATAGGCAGTTTTTAAAAAATGGGGCTTGTGCTCTTAGTAAACCTTTTTCCGCATAGGCACCAAATGTCCCATGTCCCTTTATTCATCATGTTTCATTGAACTTCATAGTTCCCATCACCCATTTGCCTTTTCACACACCACCACAAACTTGTTTTTCACCCCATTTCCTATGCAAACCATAAACCACCCACAAATTCCCCTTACTATTTTAACAAACCAACCTATTAGTTCTCCCTACTAACCCCAACCTTTCATTCAAGTGTTGGGCCCCAAACCAACACTTTCCTAAACCCCCTTGATAATGCACATGAAGGACCTTTTCCCCCTTCCATTTTATCAACCCCTACATTTGTTTAAGATCAAACCTTTCAACCTACCCCCATCTCCCTAACACACCCACAACCTCCACCTAAAGCATCTTGTCACACATGTGGGTGTCAATTTACCATTCGAAGGTTAACCAATCACTAACATTTTTGTTATGCATCCAATTCATTTAATCCAAACCCTTGTGACCATTTCGATTCAATACACTCCCTTACTCCCACCCCATCTCCATCAGCTTAAGCTTGGGTTTTAATATTGAATGCCTTCAAGTCCTTCCATTTAGGCTTTCATCTTTTTCACTATACAACCACATCCCTATTGTTTTTTCACATGATGTATAAATGACATTTTGTTTTCCATTGGATAAGTTGGCACAACCCCTATGATGTGATAGCTTGGCATTTGTTCTTCTTGTTACCCAATGGTGTTTTGTTTTGCCCCCTCATGGCAAGGTAATAGGGCATAGGGAAAGTTGAAACGTGGATATAATTTAAACACTTTCTAGCAAATGACTAAGAAAACTTGTAAGAGGAATTTTTCTTACGAACCCAAGTTTTGGTAACAAGTCCAAATTCAATGCCTCCTCCCCAACATTATCTTCTAGTTCATAAACACTTTATTTTGTAGTTTAGTTTTCAAAACATTTAAGGGAATACTTTTGAGCAACTTGCATCATGGCACCATTTTCTCTTACATCCACATCCACCAACACCACCTCAAATGTCACTGTTTTACATGTTAAATTAAATGGCTTCTTCTTACTTTTCCTAAAATACGATAAACTAAATTAAAACCTCAAGTTTTTGTTTAATTCCTTCAAGTTGGCATTCCAATGCATGCCACATTTGTTTGCAAGTGGTTCTTCTAGGATGGGTTTTGAACACTTTTGAGACTATTTTCACCTAGAAGATTTCACAAATGGATTTCCATAATTGTTTCAACTTTGTTTACATATCACACAAGGTCACATTCCACGTTGAATTACATGTCTTTGGAGCAACTCACCTCCTAACCATGACCAAGTCTTTAGGTGGAGTTCATCCCATATTGTCATGGGGGAAATGTTGTATCGATTCACAAATCAAGTTTTATGCCTTCAATTTTGCAATGCCTTTGCAACACATTTTCCCTACACCAATTCAGAGTTACAACCAAGGGTGGATGTGAAATAGTAATCTATGACATCAAATGCACCTTGGACCTTCATTTTGACTAGGTTGTCCTTTAACTAAATGTGGCAAATGCCTTGAATTCGATGTCAATAAAGGTCATATTTCAAAAAAATTGTGCAACAGGTGAAAACATCATACAACTCATCCCCTTTGTTCATGCATTTTAGTTTCTCTCCTTTAATAGTTACCATAACCATGAAAGCAATGTCATGGTCATCCCATTTACCATGGGAACCTATCAAGGTGATCCCCTAAGTAAGGCATTATTTGTTTTAATTCATTTTAGGGCTTTATGTTTTACAACTAATCATTTCCCTTCTTGTCTATTTGCATCCATTGCAAATGACATTCACATCATAGGCCTCCTTCAATTGTATCATTTGCATATGAGCATTTCTAGACCAAACTTTCTATTATAGGTCTTTCTATCCAACCTCAGAAATGTGTAGCATGGTTAGCACATGTCCAACCTCTAGCCTGTCACCTAATTTTGACACCCCATCTCAGTTTAACACCCCATCAAAAGGAATTAAAGTCTTAAGGGTTCCATTGGGCATTTCATCATTCACATCATCCTTCATTAAAAATGTCATGCTAAAAGATGTTTGACATGTTGACCTTCTCCCTATAATGGGTGATGTTCAAGTAACCTTAAGAATTATAACTCATTGTTTTGTGCAACGACCATCCTATGTATTATGATGCACACCTTCGTCTTCCACCTTCATAGAATCCTTTGTTTCTTTTTACTCCTCCTTCCTTCAAATGCTTAAACGCCTTTTGGGTCAAGGATCCTTTGATAGCTTACAAGGACTTTTATATCATAAACAAACTTTTTTTTTTATAACTTTCAATGGCATCGAGTTCATACTAATAGCCACCATTACCTTGATAACATATTTAGGGAATTGGGCCTTTGTAGTTTTAATCAAAGTTGTTAAGTTTATGATTGATCAACATTCCCTCCTTCTTGAAGCCTTAACATGAGGCAACAACTACACCTTCCTTTCCTAATAACACTTCAAAATAGCATGCGACTTTCTACCACCTCCGACATGTGTGTGTTTTTTTCTTTTTGAACAACTTATTGAACAAATGGTTTGACTTCAAGATTCCATCTTGGATCATCTACACCATCATACCCTTTCAAGTATGTTTTTCGACAAGATATATGAAGCCCATCGTGCTTGAATATTATCATGTTTCCAACCTTGGGATGGGTGATTAGTTTATAGTTCGACCAATCTTCCTAGCCTTTCAATTATCTTCCCTAGTTTTTTCCACAATATTTCAAATATGGTTAAACTACCACTTCTTTCATTTCTAGATATCTTTTGATTCGTGTGCACACATCCCATTGACCCTATGGGTATCCACCTTTTACATTGCACCCATGGCAATGAACACATGCGAACTCATGATGGAATTCATGACACTTTTGTCATTATTGCGTGAGATGTTGGATTCCAAGTAGGATGAAAACAATTACATGCACTTCTTTTAACCACATTCAATTTCTCTCATTGACAAATTGACATTGTGCTCACCAAAGATGGAATTTGCACCCTAGCTGACATTGTCATTGCCAACCCAACATGAGTGGATTTATTTCCCCGATTTTGTGCAACTTATGGATTTGCTACCTCCGATGCAATTCAAGCCCAAAAAAAAAAATTATTATGACCGACACCTCATTAATCAATTCCTCCTTTTAGCAATTGAAGTATTTGGATGCCTACACAAACAAGTTGATGTGTTCTTACATGATTGTGCCAATGCCACTTGGAACTTGAAATGGTAAAAAGTCTTCCTCTTTCTATCTTGATTATTTATCTTTATTAAAAAAATTCAATTACATTGCAAAGGATGCAAACATTCTCCATCTTAAATCAAGTGGTTGTGGTAGGCCTAGCTACTTCTCGACTACCAAGTTGTTGAGACAAATTATTTTGACATCCTTTCAATTCTCCCTTTTCTTTTTTCTTATTCATTGGTACATTTTTCAAATCTGTGGTCTGTTTATAAATAAAGTTTTACAAGGTTTAATAATAGTTTACCATTTCAACATCTTCCTGTTAATTTTTCATTTTTCAATTTTTCACTCAGGCAATAAAAAAAAGAATCTCCTGAAATTCCAGCACTTTCAAAGACCTGATGATGTAGACCTGGAATAAACACAATAACCATGTACATGTAAGAGCATTCCCACCCATGCTCAGTATGTGACCCACCAAAGATATTTCTCACATGCAACTTTAGTTATTTACTTTTTTGTAACCCCACCCATAAAACTGAAACAGGGATTGCAATTCGGTGGGAGCTACTAATAGCCAACCACCTGGACCAATCATTATGATTAGCCAACATAAACAGGTATCAGCAGTTAGGTCGTATTTATTACACTCTCCTGTAGCAGGTGCACAGTTTTGTCGCGCTTATTACCAGCCTCACCAAATTAACCAAATATGAAGGAGAAAAATCATTTTTTTGAGCCAAACCAGCATATGTTGACTTTTCTTCATCTGATTTTAATATGCATGGTCACATACTGAGCAGTGATTGGGATGCTCTAACAACATAATTTCTAGAACTTCTGACCAGTGTCTCTTTTACTGGCGAATTTTCGTCAAATTTCGACCTGAAAAATATGATTTCAATGTATACAAAGGATTTTTCATGAGAAAAATGGCACAAATTCGCCAAATTTTGAAAAAAAATCCAAATCGCCAAATTTTATGATAAGTTCCAATAGGTAGCCAAGAATATAGAAGGACTCTGATTTTTTTTTCCTTCCACTTGTAATATGAATGGCTAAATTATTTTACTGGAGCGGAGATTACAAGGCGGTTCTCCTCCACGCGCTGCCACGACAACGTATAAGTGTCTGCATGCGATGGTTCGACCATTCGTCGCTATCCACGTCTCGCACTGCTATCGTCTCGCACGCTCCGCTCGCTCCACCGCTGCCCAAAGTGGAACTACTTGATCGGGCCATGCACTCCATTCCCGGCGCTGGAACCTTGTCATCACAGTTTCGGTGTTGGTGACCTTGTGTTGTAGTAGTAGTTTTTAGTAACGTGTTTCAAGGTCAAGATTTTCCTTGGATTGCATTTCTTTGGAATTAGGACAGCTAATAACAATTTGGAAGTGGGTTTGATTTTTTGTTTGTAACTGGAGAATATTAATAGATCATGTCGTCGATCGATCAGAAGAGAGACCAGTTGACGGATCGTGCGCACAAGCTTTACTATCAGGCGCAGCAGAATGCGCCCAACTCGCGTCAGATACTTGGACTTGTGACGCTGCTGTTGGCTGGGGGTCTTCTGTTGCTGTTGGGAGGGCTGGTGTTGACGGGAACCACCATTACGGCGCTCTTGGCCACTCCGGTACTCATCTTCTTCAGCCCTATTCTGATTCCGTTAGCGGTTGTGGCTTTCTTCACCATTGGAGGGTTGCTGGGAGCTGGTACCTTCGGCGTGGCGGTGTTGTCCGCCATCTCGTGGGCGTACAATTACTACAAGGGTCGTCATCCCTTCGGTGCTGATCAGGTGATGATACTGATGTTTGCATGCCGACACCACCACGTCTGTTCTTGCATGTCACGAGCTCACAAGGGGCGGGTTTGATTGATTGGTCTATTGATTATTGCCCATGTTATTGTGCCCGGATTTGTCACGATATTGCTCCCAGATTAAGATTCTTGTGCTCTTGTCTTCGTCAAATGCAGGTTGATGAGGTACGCCAGCGCCTTAGTGAGACTGCAAGTCAAATCAAGGAGAAGGCCCGAGAGTACGGATCTGAAGCTAAGGAATACGTGCAGTCCAAGACTGATACCAGTGTTGCAGCTTAAGTGATCATGTCTGGTGATGATAAATCATTTGGGATCACCTTTGAAAGGTGAGTTTGTGTGTCCCGTGAGACCAGAAAGGGTTTCAGGTATCCGCCAGAATGTTGTCTAATTTTGAAGATGTTTTGTTTTGCGGGAGGGCTTGGCTATGGTGGTTGCAGACGTAGGAGAGGGCATCATATTGTACATTGAACTACTATGATGTTCTCAGCTACTACCAGCTTCATACCTATTTGAAGTACACTAAGTATTTGTGCAACTCCTGATTCCAGTGATATTTGGGCTTGTCAAAATTAGTTCATGTCAATATACTGGAACAATATATCTCTACTAGAAATCCTTTGCACACTAGATGACATATATACAGATTACATATTAACATCCCTGTAGAGAAGAACTAAAATACTCCAGTTTCTTGTTGTTTCCATGCACAAAAGCATCTTGTACAGCAATTCCAGAACAGGAATTTGAACAAATTTTCCTATCTTTCTCACCTTAAACTTGTTTGCTTTCTAACCTAATACTATAACATAATGGAATTGTGTTTGTTGCAGCAAATTGAACATTGTAGGATTGCACTTGTAAACTGAATTCATGGTTTTGAACTAGGACTTCTGATAAGGTTGGAATATGTTACATACGAGGAGCCATAGCTCATGCAAAATCCATCAAAAGCTGTCAGAACATTGAAGACAAAAATGCCATCATTAACATTTGCATGTCCATGATAAAGAATGGAGGAAAAGTGTTGTACACAAAAAACTTAGAAATAGGGGAAATGCACAAAATCAAGGAGAACATTTGGTGGAATTCACAAACCCCTACTTTCATATGAGGAAAATGAGGATTCCAAGAAGGATTAGGGCAATTACTGAGTATTTGAGCGCAGAAAGAGTGATGGCAATTGCCACAATGAACAACTGCCAAGCAATGAGCAACACAGCATATGCCAATAAAGTAGTCAAAACCAATGCCAAGACATTCTCAAGTGTTGGGTCAAGAAGATCTCTCCAGTTTATCTTCATGTCTGCACCTTCAAGAATTAGGTCAAGCTCATCAAGCTCCGTCTGATCTGCCGCTTCAGCAGCAGCAGTATTTCTTCCCCTATCATCAAACTGTGATGATGATGATGCTTCTCTGTCCTCCTTCAAGTCATCTCTCACACCCCAGAAACCTCCCCAAAATCTTCCACCTTTTCTTCGGCCTGCAAGTCTTGGAGTTTTTTTTCTGCTGTCTGGTTCTTGTCGAAGCTCGAGCTCTGGAGATGCAAATTCCTTTTGAGAATCTGATGCATCCCTTTTACCCTCAGTGTCAATCTCATCAGACTGCAAAGTATCCTCGATTTCTAGGGAATCTCCATCATCGTCCTCGTCAAAATCCTCCTCTTCATCAACGCTTTTCCGCCCCAACAAATCTTCCCACCATCCTTTTCGTCTCTCCTCTTCCTGACGCTTTCTCTCTCTGGTTTCGTCATCATCTTTCTCACTCGAGCTTTCCCCCCCATCTGTAAGATTTGATTTTGGCGCAAGTTTTACACTGTTGCTGCTGCTGCTGAGTGTTGGAAGCTGGCCTCTTACTCTCGCCTGAGGAAGACGAGTATGCACAATCCTACAGGGTGCGGGAAAGGACACGAAGATTGAGCGATGATGATGAATTGGAGACAATTGCAACGCTCTCAACGCCATCTTCTACTCCAGACATCCAGCATTTAGTAATTGGAATTCAGAAAGTTGAACGGGAAAGAGGAAGAATGAAACCCTAATTCCCTGCCTCTTGACTGTTGAAGCTCATAGACTGCTCATGTTCTTCTTCTCCTTCTTTTCCTTGCGCCAATCTCTCTTGTTTCTTGTGTTCCTTCTCTTGCCTTTCTCATTCTGAGACCCTCGACACCTTTCAGCCAGTATTTCCAAATGTCAATGAGTTGGCCCGACAGACTTCTGCGAAAAGATAGCTAGCTCACTCTCCCGGAACTGCAGAGAACTTCTCTCGCATATCTTGTACTCTCTCAGAGTGACTACACCCCTTGAAGGATCCTAGAGAATCGATCTTCCTTCTCCCGGCACAATGCCCATTCACTCACTCTGTCCTGCTACCTATCAACGTTTCAGGAGCCACCTTCCAAACCCTAAACACACAAAATCCATACCACATAATAACAAGCTCCAGTTTCTCCGCAGAATGCACCTCGATACAGACCCAACGAAGAGAGAAGCAAGCGAGAACCTACATTTCTATGCGCTTCCCAATCAAATACTCGTCACCATAAGCTGCTCTTCACATCCTGAGGAGATGGGTTGGTTTACCTCCAGCAACTGCAACAGCGTTCGTGAAGCGAATGCTGATTTATCCCCGGCCCCCGCGGACGTCGGAAACCCTAGATTCTCGTGAACCGTTTGGGCTCTGTTAATGTGAAAGGATACTTGGGGTAGTGCTCGTTCCTGCTGTTGTTGTTGTTGTCGTCGTGACGCCGGGAGCGAGAGAAAGCTCAGAATCATGAGATCAATGACTCACGCATTTCATTCAGTTCTTTTCTTCCCCTTCTCCTCTAGATTCCAACTCCGTTTTCTCAAAACCCACGATCGACGGATCCGGGTGTCGCACGGGAGTCTGACGACGGGCTGTTGCAGCATGCATCTTTCGTCTGCATTCTCCTCGCGCTCTCCTCACGTCATTTCAACTCTTCCTCAACTCACTTCCAAGCCCTTTGTCAGGTCAATATTTTCGAGTTCTTCCAGTTCTTTGTTGAGTTTTGAGGTGGTTTCTACTGAGGTTTTAAGCAAGCCCTCTGCGGCAATGTCCGTTTGGTCAGAGATAGCGGATAACGACTCAGAGAGAAGCTTGAATCCGAATTCGGAACTGCTGCCTTCTTCGGCGTACGTTCATATTCCCTTTTGTCGACGTCGTTGCTTCTACTGCGACTTCCCAATCGTTGCAGTAGGGGAGAGAACAGAGGCCACGAGCACGCATATGGATGCGCGGATGGCGAATTACGTGGACTTGCTCTGCAGAGAGATTCGTGTCGCTGCTAGTGCGAACCCTAGCAGACCTTTGAAAACCCTTTTCTTCGGTGGGGGAACGCCATCGCTTCTGCCGATTCCTCTCCTCTTCCGCATCATTCAGACTCTCGACTCCAGCTTTGGCATTGCTGCGGGAGCCGAAATATCCATCGAAATGGATCCTGGAACTTTCGATGTACACTCCCTGAGACAAACTCTGGAAGGAGGAGTGACTAGGGTTTCGATGGGTGTCCAGTCTTTCAGCTCTGAGCTTCTGAAAGCATGTGGCAGAGCACATGGACTCAACGAAGTGTATGCAGCCATTGATGCAATTAAGGGGAGCGGGCTCAAGAATTGGAGCTTGGATCTCATCTCATCACTGCCACATCAAATCCTATTTCAGTGGGAGCACTCTCTACAAGAAGCTGTTGCAGCAGGACCATCACATATTTCTATATATGATTTGCAAATTGAAGAGGGCACACTCTTCAATCGATGGTACAAAGCAGGTGAATCTCCTCTACCCAGTGATGATGTATCTGCTGCTTTTTACACAACAGCTTCATCAATTCTTACAAATGCGGGATTCGAACATTATGAAATCAGCAACTACGCCAAACAAGGTCTTCAATGCAAGCATAATCTTGTCTACTGGAACAATCTGCCCCACTTTGCATTTGGATTGGGATCTAGTAGCTATGTTGATCACAAACGCTTTGCAAGGCCACGCAAATTCAACCTTTATGCAGACTTTGTGGAGAGTTTTGAAACCTCAGGAGGACAGATTGACTTTCCAGAAAGCAGTCTTGAAGAAAGGATTCTGGACACTGTCATGCTCTCTCTTCGACTTGCAACAGGTTTGAATCTACAACAATTTAAACAGCAATTTGGGACTACAGTTGCTGCAATTGTGTGTAAAGCTTTGTTTCCATTTGCTAGCAGTGGTTATGTAGCAGTTCTTAATGCAAATAAGCAGCCCATTTCTGCTGAGATACTTTTAGATCACAGTTTGCCATTAGCATACACTGGGGGTGCAAGTCTTGCACACTCGGATTCAGAAGTGGCAGCTTTTGTACATCTGACAGACCCCAAAGGTTTTTTGCTCTCTAATGAAGTGATTTCATCCATTTTCTCCGCTTTACCAAGCGGATCAAGCTATCTCATTTCTTCTGAGCTGTTGCAGAGGTATGTGGTACTAGGGTGCAAGAGAGATATTCTTGTTTGAACCAGTTTCATACTTACTCTCAGTAGCAGTCTTGATGTGTCACCTTAAACCTCAGTTCTTTGCCTCATTGTGATCACAATTGTCAATTCCTGGATCATGACACCAACTGATCTCCTTTTTTTTCTTACATAATCATCACATACCCACAACATTCCTGATCCGCACAGTTCAATTTCTACTAGCATCATCACAAGTGTAAATAACACATTGTGCCCATGAGCTGACATTGTCAAGTTACAAATTGGATCAAAGAAATCAAAACTCCACTTATCTCTAAGATTGGACCAAATTATCTCCAAGACATTAACATATAATTACAGCTTAGTTTGTCAAGTTGGACTGAATTATCTGCAATGTGTTTACATTGAATTGCAAGTCTAGCATACAAAAACTTCATTTATTATGGCTATACGGTTTATCTTTGAAAAGCATCAATACCAATAGCACTTTGGTCTTCACTACAGAAGTAGTATTTGTTGCATGGTCACATCATCTTCAATGGATCATAAAGCTTCAAATTCAACCTGGCTATGCATTTGCCTAAAGACAAAACCATAGTTTGAATACAATGGTTCAAAAAAGATTGTTATTGTGTCATTTTTCTCTTCATAATGACCTTCACTTATGTACGTAGTGTATTTTTAGGGTGCCTTACAAGGTGCAATCCACTCACCAGCTTGCAATGAGAGGTTAATTGTAAGAAAATAGGGAATGATTATGTAAGCTAATCTAAGCCATCCTTATTGTGCAAGGAAATTTCAGTAATTGTATCTAAGCCCTTGACCATCATGCAGGGAAAGGCACTGACAGAGCCCTATACTAAACTAATGTGTGTCTAAATAGTAGATGATGGAGGTTAGAGGTAATTGTTTTTGAAACTTAGCTTACAAGCATGAAAGTAGGTTTGTAAAAGAGAGGGAAGTAGGTATGTAAGTCTACCTAGTAGGGAAGGAGTGAGCTATAAATGGGGGAGATAAGTATGGAGGCCTCACACAAATAGAAAGATAATTATGGATGAATTCTTATCCATGAATGTAAGTTTATTCAAATTGCAAAATTTCATCATTTGGTCAAATTTTCATCACATGGAACCTTTTTATCATTTATTTCATGAGCTTTGTTAATATTGTGACTTTCATTCATGAAATTTATTTTCATCCATGTTATCATATAAAACCAATGGATTAGGGAGAGGGGAACAAGTTTTGAAATTAGCAAGGTGGCAAACGATGTTGCTCGGCTATCTGATTTTTCTAATAACCTGTGGTTTCAGTATTTTTAATCTTTTGATTTCAGTTGATTGAAAAGTTTCAGAATCAAGTTTTGAAATTAATGAGAAGGTGGCAACCAATGTTGGGTGGTTATCTGTTTGTTTTAATAACCTTGGGTTTCAGTTTTTAAAATTTTGGAAATCAAGGAACCTTTGATTTAGAATTGTTTCAAAAAAATTCAGAATGAAGGAACCTCCAGTCCCAGTTCTTTTGAATATTTTCAGAATGGATGTTTTTTCAAAAAGCCTCAAAGTACTGGCAATTTTCAGAAAATAACCGGCAGCTTTATAGAAGGTTATATGACTGGTTCTTACTTTTTTTGAGAACTGCGGTTATATATCAGCATAGGTTCTCAGATTTTCTTAAACCATGATTATATATCAAAATCAGTTATGTGTCTTTTTGAAACCGTGCTTATATATTTTAAGAACTGCCAGTTATGAGTTTCCAATTCTGACAGCCACCCAATACTAGTGGCAACTTGGAAGAAGACAATCTTGTTAAATTTCCAACTTCAGCTAATGCAACAATTTCATACACTGCTCAACAATGTAAATGTTTTTGTGAATTGCCACCAATTTTTATTGGCAATTGATGAAATTCATTCAACAATGTCCACTTTCCATAATGGATATTTTGAAAACACTTCGAAAGGTTCCTTCGACACAAGGTTTTAGGGGTGCTTCAATGAAAACTTTCATCACCTTCCCACCAAATAGGAATAACCAAATGGAATGCAAACGATTATCTTTGGTCAAATCAATGTTAGTTCAAAATTCAACCTTCCTTGATATACCATAATACCTTGCCTGGTTAGGCACTAATCTATTTTTTTCTAAATTATCAAAAACATTTGACAAATATTTACTTGCCAAGTTGAAAATCTGGAAAATGGCAAAGGGAATTGTTGAACTTTGAACCATAAGGACTAAACAAGATTTTTTTTAATTAATCACTAAACGTCACTTACAAATATTAAGGATTTGTGCATTTTCAAGTCTAGTGCTAATTAAGAGAGGATTGTTTTGATTGGACAAGTCTCTCTTAATTAATCATTGGACATCACTTATGACTATTCTTATGTCACTCAGCAGTTTTATCATCATTGGCTAAACATGAATTTTCAAAAAGTAAAATGTCAACTTTTAAAATATTATTACTTTTATTGCCATAAGTTAATGACAAAAAGAAATTAATTATTATACACCTTGTAGCCAAACTAGAACCAGGCTAGGTACTACAATACCTAGTCTTATTATTAAGCTCATGTCATATTCATATCTTTTCCATATTATAAATATAATTCAATTGCCTCTTTGCATATTTTTTGTCTTATTCATATCTATGCTTTCATGTATTGATGGGATTATGTCTAATTTTATCTCAATATAATCCCATAGCCTTCATGTTCATGGCAATAGTTTTAATTGTGTTGGTGATAAAAACTTCATTTTTGTTAAGGTTGGGTATTTGGAAAAATAGATGGATACCATTGTACCTAACGAATTTGATAATTGGGTGCTAAATAATTTATTTAGTTATTAAAATGCATTTGGCATAGAATGTACTATTTTCTAATATTTGTAACTTGCATTATAAAAATATGTAACTTTTTGACATGAATGAAGAAGTCCATCATTTTTTTATCCATTTCAATACATAACATTTATTTGTTATGTTTCTTGATTCTTGTTTATATTTGTGTTAACATTTCTTGATTCTTATTTCTCACCTTCAAATTTTTTGCATGTTTCAAAATGGAGTGGATTGCAATAGGATGCATGAAGGATTTGTGTAGTTGACAATGAGTTAGAGCTTCAAGCAATGATTTTTAGTGTGGTTTTATTAATGATGGATGTAAAGGGCATTAGGTGGTAAATTACAAAGTTTTTTTTGTAGTGATTTACAATTTGCGGAAGACCCAACTAATAAAAATGTTGTCCATAGTTGTATACGACGTTTGTGCCCATACTACTCTTGCTACATGCGCTAGCAACAACTTGCACATATGCATGTACACACCTCTCTTCATCTTCCTTGAATATATGCCCGGTCTCCAATACCAAGACGCTAGGTTTTATAAATGTTGTCTTGAAGTTTGAACATTTTTGAACTCCAAATCAAACTCTTTGACCCAAGAACCAAAGTTTTAACCACTACCCCACCTTTTTTACAAACCTCAAACCTCAAAACCCATTGTGGTGCCAAAAGTAATCACTATTTTTGTAACTAATGATGATTCTAAATTCAATGTGGGTCAAATATGTCTACTTTATTCTCTATTACTACTAACATTGAATTTTCCCATTCCTTCTTTCATTCAAAAACTACTTTCAATTTTTCATCGGAACTTCCTTGCAAAACCTCAAGTTGGTTTGCAATCACCAAATGGTGAAGCCAAAGCGGTGGAACCTCAAGATGTAGAAAAAACATGTTTCTAAATCAACCTTGTGTCAAATTTTGAAATTTACAAAATGATATCCATCAAACATTTGGACCCACAATATCCCATTTTCCACCAAAGTTTGAGGCCATATTATTGACCAAACATGTACGATTAAAACAAGACGAAAAAATAAAAAACATGTTGGTGACCAAAACTTTATAACCCTTTGGTTTCTAAAACTTTTGATAGAAGACAAATCAAACTTTGCCCTAAATTTGACACTACAAGCAATAGACTTTCAAAAAACCAACAATTAAAGAATAATTTTATTGTTTTTGAATCCAATTAGTTATTATGATATTCATTGGTTTTTTTTTAGTTTCTCCCAATAAGGTGATTGGTTACCATGTGCTTCTAGTAGTATGCTAAAATGGTATATTTGTTTTAGGGTTGGTAAATCCAATTGACTATGCAACGATTAATTAGCTCTAGAAGTGGCTAGGTGAATTATTCTTTGTTCATAATTTGGTGGTGAAAACCAAATGACATATCTAGGTTCATGTGGTTTTCAAAAAATCACGCTCAAATATGTGGGGTTATTGCAAGCAAGGTAAACTAAAAGAGGGGGTTAATAAAAGCTTGAACATGATAGTTACAACTTTGCATGATTGAATTTGCATTGTTAGCATTTGTGAAATTAGAAGGCATATATGTAATGTTCTACCAACCTACATTCCTTGCCACATTCCTTAGCATTGTTGAGGAAGAAATATAGTTTTAAATGAAAACTTCTTGACTCCTCATCATAATACATTACTAACACATAATACAAATACATTTGCAAAACTATGTCCATTGTTGATCCCAAAAGCAAACCCAAATAGAAATCTCTCAAATATTTTTCATGTAGAGAAAATGAAATATTTATTTATTACAATATTTGTTTGGATTTAAATTTAATCCCACACAAAGAAGGAAATCTCTTGAAGACATCATTGATTGTTTGTAACAATTTTGCTTTTTAAAACATCTTGAAAATGCCCTAATTGATACATTCAATTTCTACTAGGTTGAAAAGGTTTCAACATCTGTGGCTCAGACTTTAAACTACAAAAAATGTACATGTGTAATACTACTAAGAAATAACCATGGAAGAGGGAAAACAAAGCATTTGCTTCCAAAGATATTTGTTTGAACACTTTCATCTTATGTACTCAAAATTGTGATGGTGCCATTTCCCTTAGTACAAATTCTTGTGCACATAACTAGTGATTTACCTAAAAGGCTCACTCTTAGGTTAGAGGATTTGTTGCACCTAAGATCATTACCTTTGAAGCAATGGCTATCACTTGTTGGAGGTTTTAGTACAAGCTAATTTATGTTTTACAACATCATCACATCTCCATCAAAATTAAAAGATTGCAACAATATGAAAGGATATGCTAGTAGGATTGCAACTTTCAATTTAGTATCTATACTTGCATTGCTCCTTGCAACAATTGAAAACCACAACACCTAAGTTTTGTTAGTTTATGACAAAAAACCCTAGGAAAAAAAATGGGAAGTAACATTTCATAGCAAAATTAGATAATGGACTATTACAATTCATGGTTTTTTAAATTGTTCAAGTTGACTATATTGTCCACCTTAACTAATGAACATGTCCATTTTTATTAGAGGCATGAGGCATTAATGACATTTGTATTTTTGACCAATGAATTTGACTAGAACAACCTATTTGACTATTTATGAAATAAAAAATTCAATCAAATTGGACAAAAACTTGGTCACCTTCATCAAAATGACCAATGGGTTCTAGCCAAGTGGGACATATAGTCAAATTGAACAAAACAAAATTGCATGTTTGATCAAAATGACTAATGGTTTTTTAATCAAATTCAACATCTTATGCTAGCTAATAGGCCAAATTAACTAGCTACTACCTAGACCTAAATCTACCTACCTACCTATTTCCTACCTTGTTAAGTAGGTAACCTAGGTTTACATACCTATAACTTAACTACCTCCTACCTCTTATCTCCTACCTACCTACCTCTTTTACCTAACCTTCTTACTTATTTACATAAGTAATGATGTAAAATAAAGAACTTGACAAAAATTATGACCTTATGAAGGTGTAATCCATTGGTAAAAACTTGGTTTATCATTGTGAAGGTGAGGAGTTCAATTACCAATAATTGTAACCTATGTGTATGCCTAAAGGATTACGGTAGGTGGGTTAAACTAAGGCTGTTAGGTAGGTTAGGTAAATAGGTTAAACTAAGTTACCACCTATTTAGTTGTTTTATGCCAACCTACCTACCTACCTACTTGTCTTTTTATGACCTACTTAAAATTATTTATTATCTACCTACCTAAAGAATATATATAATAATCCATACAAAAATGATTAAAATTTAAATAAAAATTCAACTAATCAAATGGTCCACTATTTGCTAATCAAAGTGATTAATCAAATAGACTCTTACTCAACAATGAATCCAAATTGACTTGTCCTTTTGATGCCTATCATTTTGGGTATGTTTTGATTAGATATTCCAATCAAATAAATTTTTTTTTGTAAGAATGATGCCAACAAAATCTAAATCGTCACCAAGTGTTGAAGGTTGACTATAAAATTATGTTTTAGGATTATGCGAAACACTTGTTCAAAACACAATTCTATTGAGTCACAAGGACAAAATTCAATTGAGTTTTGCAAAATTGCAACATGATTCCAAAAAAAGTCTATTAAAATCATGTTTGAAAAAAATTATTTACTAGAATTTAGGCATGTAATATGGTGGATTCATGTACTTGAAATTCAACCCATACATCAACTAAAAACCGAAGAATTTCTCCTTAAACAACCATTTGCATTCAATGAAATTTTCTTATCAATATTCTTTTTATGGACAACACCACCATTTGACAATCTTTCAACAATATAAAACAACCCTAATGCTCCAAGAAATAACCTAAACTAGACATATTTAAACCTTATACAACTTGAAGTTCTCGTTATCAATTAATTGTTCAACATATTATTAGTTTCTTAACATTGACAACTCCTATTTCACCACTCTAAGGTCTATCAAAAATTATTGTTCTTATATTTTACACAAAACCCCCTACTTATAAGCCCTCCAAGAGATGTTAAACCTTAATGATCAAGTTGTTACTTAAAATAAATAAAAACCAAACATTGAAGTTAAAAACTCATTGTCATTTTAAAGTGAGCATAATATAGTTGGCAAAACATAACAACAATTAAAAGAACATTACAAAATGCATCATTACAACTTTTGGACTAAATACTAAAGTTGGAAGTTGGCAAAGCAAAACATCAATTAGTAAAAAAAAAATTTAATTAAAAATTCAATAGTAGAACAAAATAGTAGTTGGCTGAGCATAACAACATGCATCGAGCTATAAAACATCAAATGGAAAAATAAAGCATTATAGAGTGCATCGTTGTAGAACATCAACTAACAAAGTAACAAAACCCATATCAATCTATTGAACCTTAGCATGCTTATGAGATCAAAATAAATTTGATTGGTTTTTAAGTTATAATGTGCAAACTATAAACAAATTGAAATGTGTGAAACATAAATAGAGCAAAAAATGTATATGTAGAAGACCATTAATGCAAGTGAGAAATTGAATCAATCAAACATGTAAAGGGGATTCAAACACCAACCCTCAAAAGGTATTGCCCATTGCAACTCAATCCCTACCTACACCCAAAACCCATTAGAAACAAAATTAAAACAAAAGTAGACTTGAATGAATTTGGCTAACTTGAACCATTCAAAAAGATAGTGGTTTAAAACCACATTAAACCCAAGCATCTTATGTAGTCATGTAATCAAATTTTAGTCATGAGGAGGCAAAATGGCAAATTTGGTATGATTCTACATTCTCAATTATTGAAAAGATAATTGTTCATAAAAAATGACAAGGTTTCAAAGTGATTCACCTACCATAACAATCCCAAATGCTTTGGGGTTCCCAAAATGTGTTTGTATAAAAATAAAGTGACTAAAAAATGTTGTTTCAACCTTAGGTTGAACAAGTCAATATTGTAAGTAGATCACCTTAGTTGCATATAACTCTTATGCTGGAAAATGCCTTTCTAATTCAAAGATGAGACTTATAACAATTTGAAAACACTACTACTTCAACATAGATTTCACACATTCAACTCAATTTTGTTTAATTACAAAGACAATACCTCTTTAATAATTAAATGGTGGGTATGCAACATATAAATTTTGTTTTTTTTTAAAGTTAAAATATTTAATCCTATGGGAGGCTCTTTCCACCATGTCAAGCATGCACATGTTCAACAAGATCTTGGAAACAATTAAATTGTTGCAAGAAAAATCTCGATCCAATTTCATAATACATTGTGAAAATATCTATTTCACAAAGCTTGAAAGCAAAACCAAAGTTGCATATGAAGGTTTGTTGACCTTGTGCAAATTTGGACAAACCTTGCACCAATTACTCCAACAAAGGAAGGACACAAGAAAGACCTAGCAATGTCTCAAGGTTGCATCAAAGCTCGTAATTGGCTTTCGTAGTGTCAACATTTACATTGTCCTCCCCATTTTCACAACTAAAGTTCAATATTCATTTAAGAATCTCTTGGAAGGTGACAACATAAAAATCTAATGTGGTTAATGTTCTTGAAAGCCTTATTGCCTTTGCATTCAAAAAGTTCAACCAACTTATTTATTTCAAGGTGGTGCTTAAGATTATGAAGTTAGTAGTTGTACACAAATGAAATTAGAGTCTAAATTTTGCCCACCAAACTCAAACCATTCAAAGTTTGAATAGTCAAGTTCATATGGTGTGCCATGTAGTGCACACCATACACAAATTGAGCATATTTCTATGTGAGTTGCATGGGAACACTAGTTTTGAAACCTTAAAAAAGTGTCATTAACCATCTGCTCTAAAACAAATCAACTTGTTTACCACGTCCATGTCACTATGCCTTCAAATGCATTCAAACTCGACACAATAATCTTGGTCAAATTGTTAGTAGTTGCACCATCTACAACCTTTGTAGGTCTAGCAAGATTGGAACCCTCTTCCACCCTTCAGTCACATACACATGAACCAATATCCAACTTTGATTATCAATGGTATTGTCTTCATCACAACTCACTAAAATGAAATGGGCTTTTTAGATAGCAATTTTTTTGGCTTGCAAACCAAGGTTGTACATTGCTTTTGCCCATGGTCCAACCTATGGAATTTGACCTATGCTAGTGAAGATAGTTCTCCACCTTCAAGAATTAGAAAAGTCTTTTGAAATGTTTGAAAATTTATCATGGGTGGCCTTGCTACAGTAAATGGAAGATTGCAACAAATTGCAAGTACTTTTTCTTCTTTACCTTGTCACCATTTGCAACTTGCACAACAATGGTATCATGTCCATTGGAAGTATGCAACTTTTCATTTCACATGATAGTAGTACACAAAAAAAATTGTCCAACAAGAAGTTTTGGTCTACCCTTGTTACACTTCCTCATTTCAAAATGTTTGATTAAGGAATATAGTTTTGGAACTAAAAGCTTCTCCCTCCCCTCAATGTTAGAGCATATTTTGTATCTATCGTAGTACCTTTACCATTTCAGCAATAAACTACCGAATAATTAATCAAATTTTAAATCTTAACTTCAACACTTGGTTTTTTAAATCTGAAAATTTTGGCAAGTAATGGTTATAGACAATAATAAACACATTGTACTTAATGCTATGGAACAATCTAGTGTGTTGACTGCTTCAATGTTAAGATGTTGTCCTTGAAGGTTCGGGGTTCAAACCTTGACAGTGGAAATTTTGATTTTATTGAAATTTCAGCACAAATCATAAATAATTTTTCAAAATTTTTGCAACAAAATAATAATTTAATTTATGCCGAAATTGTAAAGGTACTACAATAATCATTTTCCCATCTTTTCCACAAACTACTGCAAACCAAGGGAACCTAGTAGCCATCAATCCTAAAAAACCATGTCTATCTCCCATTCACATCTCTTTGGTTTTTTTCTTCTTTGATTTACTACCTCTAGGTTCTAATTTAAAATAAACACAAAAGGCTTATGGGTGGATGTAGTTTTAAAAACCATGACACCCTTGTTTTTTAGAGTTGCAAAAGCCACAAGTGAACAAGATCACATTTCCAAAGTAATTAATAATAATGCTAATAATAAATAAAATTTAATGGATATCAAAATGCAACTAACAAACATGAAAAACGAAATAGAATGACCAAAAAAATGAGAGAAGTTCAATGAACTTTGAAAAACATTAATTAAATGACAAATCTACTGAACAACATAGTAAAAAAATAGAAGAAGCTTCAATGGATATCACAACTTCAAAATTTGACACACAAAACTTTGATGACCATGGAAAAACTTCAAAATTTGACATGTAAAACTTCAACAATCATGAAAAAACTTTTAAAGTTTGCACAAATGCAAGAGCTTTGATGAACTTTTACAAACATTAAAGAACTTTGAAAATAAAGAGGATGAGAGATAACATACATTTTGTAATCGATCTCCTCCTCTTGATTCCATTAAAACATTATGCCACTCCAAGTGCTTGCTTGCCAAAAATTTGCAGTAATGACTTTGATTAAAAAATGAATCTTGATTCCAAATTATGAATATAGGCAACAAGCAAATCAATTCAAATCAGAAACTTCAAAAACACACTTTTTGGAAATTGAGACAAGCAATGTACATTACACCTATCAAAGCTCATGTTTTCTATTTTTGCTCTTTCACCTCCTTCACCATTGTGCCTTTTCAATTTCCACATCACATTCTAAACAAAACCTACTAAGCATGTTATCACAAAAAATTTGCAATCACTACTAGTGGCAATCTCCCCTTCATTGTGTGGATAGTTGTTAGCAATGGCCTTGAGGTCAAAGTGAGCTAGGTTGCAAAAGGGGGCACACAAGGATGGTTTCTCGCATCCAATGATTTAGGGTAGTCAATCTTGATGTCACTCAAGCTCAAATGTTGATCGGGTAGTTGGCTATTAGTTCTTGTCATTTGATTGCATCATTTTTTACATGAAAATTAAGATGCATTTGAATGAAAACATTGAACGACATTGCATGCATCTTGAATTGAATTCAAATACATCGACTGGAATTGTACAAATTGGTGGAGAATGTACTGAAAATTGTTCAAGAAAAAAAAAACTTTAAAAAGACATAGATTTGAAAATACACCTTTTCAGGCCGTTTGATTTGGCAATGGGTTAAACAAATTCCAGTTTGGAATTGTTGAAGAGATGACTTGTAGAATCTAAAGAAGTCCTCCTAAATAAACTTTGATGAATCATCACCATTGGAATTATATAGAAGTAATTTGCACAAGACAACCTTTTTCGTCTTTCCAGCTGGCAATACCTAGTCAGCAAGGCTTATCTTTCACCTGGGTGGCCACGTGGCACTACTAAACCTGCAACCAATCTAACGCACCTCAGTCATACACGTGTCAGAGATCGTTGCCGCTTGGCCTAATGAAAACAAACCAATTTGCTTATTCCATTGCAACACTTGTGCGCGTGTTTCGTGCGTCATTTTGTATTCCGAGCTTTTCCCTCTGCCATCGCCAAATCTCTCTTTGTTTTCTTTGTACACAGAGTCTCTATTAAACTCATACATCTTCGAGTAGGTATACATTTGGATACTACATTTTCTTTGTGTTTTCTTTTCTTTTCTCTTTTGAAATAAGCCGCTGCTTCAACTTATCTGTGGACAATTTGCAAGCTTCTGCTTTGAAATTTCTGTGAACGTTTAACCTTACTGCTCTTTCTATATAAGATCTGTTTCATTCGAAGGTTCCCAATTGTGAAAGGAGTGATTCACCTGCCTTGCATTATTGGAGCATGTAATTTAGCTTTCGATGGCGGCAGTGGATCAGAATGTCAGCTCCGTGACCGGCTCCAAGGCGGGCACTGTGGTACCTGAATCCGCAGTTTGGACCGAAACCGATGAGGTATGTGAACGAGCGCTGTTGTTTCTGAAGAGATCTCAATCTTTGTCTGTTTGACTATGGAAATGGATCCGTTTTTTATTTTTGACGTGGTGATGAATATTAATGTGTGATTAGTGTGCACTCCTTAAAAACAAGAGAGATATGAGCTTCTCTCAATTTTCGTTCGCTGCTCTTGCAGAGGACATATAACATTCGCTAGATCTCAGGACTCCAAGCAAATTAAGTCTTAGTTGACAAAAGGAAACTGAAAATTTCAGCCTGTATCGTGTGTTGAGATCGCGTACCTTGGCGACAGTAGCTCCGATTGCCTATGGTGCTTCCTGATGTACTCATGGCTCCGTGCTCCATTGATCATCTTCGGTGAGGTCATGAGAGTTGTAGCAGGAATATGATGAGCGCTGAATTGTCTGAATTTTCGTTGCGTTCTAGTTAAGCTAATCTTGGAGAACCATTGCTCAGATTATGTCTTCCGGATTTCTTATCTGTTGCATGTGCACTAGCACCTAGTTCGAGTTTGAATCAAGCCAAAGCTTCGGAAGGAAGATGCTTTCAGTTTCCCAGAAAGGCTATTAATGCCCTGGCGTGTGCTGTTTGCAGAGAATCAGTTTTCTGGAGACGGAGAATGAAAAGCTGAAGAAGAGCCTGAAGGATTGCGAGAAAGCTCTTGACATGGCGAACAACGAGACAACCAAATCGAACGAAGTGGCAAGAGATGCCAAGGCAAAAATTGCAAAGCAAGAGAGAACGATCCAGGAACTGAAGAAAGATCTGGAGCGAAAATTGAAGGAAGCTCATGAGAAATACACAGCTGCGGAAGAGAAGGCGAAGAGCTTGCAAGACGAGCTTAGAGATTTGCAGGTAACAAACGCTAAATTTGAGAAGGATCTGATAGGTGTGCATGCCGGCTTGCAAGATCGAGAAATGCGGATAGAGGATAAGCACACGGAGCTGGCTGCAAAGGATGCAGCTCTTGAGAACAAGGAACGGATGGTCGAAGAGCTCTCAGACAAGGTAATCTAAAGCTGGTACCTACTTTGTTTCTGGCACATAGTTGTGTTTTGAGATTCTGCTGCTTCTGAAGCTCAATATGAAAGAAATCTGCTTGCAGAATGGTTATTTGACATCTTCATTACCTGGGCTATTTTAGCAGACGTCGCAATTGCAGGCTCGAGCCGCTCCTGCAGAGCAAAAAGTTTCGCAGCTGGATGAATATGCTAGAGATCTGGAAGAGAAAGCTGCCAAGGCAGAGGAAAGAGCATCTCAGATTGACAATGAGAAAAAAGGGTTGGAGGCTTCCCTTGGAAGGTTGAAGGCCAAGGTTGAGGAACACAAGGGAACAGTCAAGGGACGTCAGGAAGCTGCAATCAAGAAGGAAGAGGAGGCTACAAATCTGCAACAGGAGGTAAAGGAAACACAAGCAAGTATCGATGGAACTGACGAGAAGAGTTTCGTCCAAAATGTGGAAACTGAAGCAGAATCTTGAAGACCATTTGCAAACTACTACTTTCTACAATTTCTGTAATTTTTCTTGATCTCAAGGGGCACTTCCCTTGAGGTGTGTTGTCTAAGGTCCTTGTGCAAATTTTTACTATTGAACTGTCTGCTTCTTTACTATGGTATCCAGGTCAGACAAGGGCTTTCAAAGCTGAGTCTAGCTCAAGGACTGGCACCTGTGAATCTTATAGAATACTGTTGCAATTTAAACACTAAAGCCAAAGCTGTAACATGGTGTTTACCACTGTTCTCTTTTCTCAGTGCATCAAATCTTGTTGCATAGTAGGAATGGAATTTGTTGCTGATAATTAGAGATAACATGACAGTCTAAACCATATTCTGCTACTACCCTTACTTTCTGAAGTGTGCAAACATATGTGACTGTACAAGAGCAGAGGAGACAACACTTCAGTTTTGCCCATACAAAATGAAGCATCAAGATTTGACACACGAGTCAGCACTGTTTTCACTTTGAGTGCCACACTACAACAGAGAGATTTGTGTGACTGTTGGATCTCAAAACAGCACCCTTCATCATCCACATATGTCCTGCTGCTAGAAAACAGTGTAGGTTGAAAGAATTAGGCATTTGCAATCAAGTAAAACAGAAGGCCAGGTCCAGTAGCAGAGATTGGCACATCTCCAACTTGGTGGGACCTAACAGAGCATGAGCAGAAGATATTGGTGCATCTCCAACTTGGATCTAAACAGCCCATGATCATCCTCCTCCAGCATCAGCTCCCTCTCCTAATTGCAAACCAAAATCCCTAAACATTTCCTCCTCCAACTTTCTGCTGCGCCATTATTGGATTGTTGGCTGTTCACCAAACACTTCTAGATAGAAGCTTTTTCCCTTCAACAAAGTTTTTTCTTTCTTTTCTTCATCCATGAGCTACCACTCCTACAGATGGGCAGTAGCAAGACAGTCTACCCAAATACCACATGATGTTTTTAAGAGCTACCTTGCCCACTTCAGAGTATTAATTCCAGACGCCAATCAACTGACCTTACAACCTGAAAAATGAAATGTGTTTCAGTTTCATCACTGCCTTTCACATCTGCAAACTTGATGCAAAGAGGCAAAACAGTGTCTGCAACAATTCAACTGATAGCTGTTGTGGACCGTGCCGGACCACGCCCCCTACCATAGCCAGAGCTCCTGCTGCCACCACCACCACCATAACCCCCACCAAAATAGTTGCCCCTGTAGCCCCCACCATGTCTTCCATAGCCACCACGAGACCTTGAAGGGAAACTTCCAAAAGTCTTTTGCCAAAACCCAACAAACCCCAAAAAGCAAAATATTTGATCAGGTTATGAAGAAATTATGCTTATTTGAAAGTCATTAAACAATTCATTATGTGAAAGTTCAAAGCATGTACCATCCATCCCAGTGACAACATACTTTGGATTTAGAACTCCACCAGCAAAATGGCAAACTGTATATATACATGAATTGCAATTGGATGTCTTGCAGAATAGCCTCAAAAACACAATGCTAAATAAAACTACCGGTGTTATTGTTATACAGCTCAAATCCAGTTACCTCTGTGTCAATCTTCCGCTGCTCAGAGAACTTTGTTCGTTCCGTCCGACCCCCTTCCCTCTCCGATGCATCGCATGATATGGAATCAAAGAAGTCATCCTTCACATACAGAACCTGATAGCAGTACCCCATTTCCAAGAATCACTAAAGTAGAAGGCAGCTTTAATATTCATGGTACTCACATATTCTCTAACAAAGGAAGAGAATCAGAAAGAAGATCAACAGAATCATAAATGGAAACATTCCTTACCTCACATGCAAAAGACCATCTAAATGAATCTGCTTCTAAATTCCAGGAAACACAAACAGTTCTACCTGAGTTGCTGAGGAACTCAGATGGTGAGTTCCAGAGTATGAAGTAAATGAAGAAAATGACATCCTGTGACATACCGATGTAATTGATTCTGAAGAAGCTTTGTTAGAGAGAAGCACATCAGCGGCATGACTTTCAATTTTAGCATCATTAAAGTCATCCTCCTCATCTCCAACTTTGTCACCTTTGCCTCCAAGTTCCCCCCAAACTTCATCCTTATTAAATTTCTCATTCATAGCAGTAAAGTCGAAGTCAGCAGTGAAACGCTTTGTCGGATGTGCAAGCTGGTCCCAAATACAACCCAAGAACACAAACTACTCATGACACAATCTGTGAACTTCAGGAACTTAAAGAGAAACCCAAGAAAGACATAAAACATGAATGTCATAGCACATAATAGCAAGTCACAGTCCCCTTGATGGCAAAGTACCATGCTTGTTGAAACTAACAACCAAGAAGAACAGGACCTTATTAGTTTCAAACACAACCAGCCAAAGTCATGATACAGAAAAGGTCAGAGAGAACCATCTTACCCCAACACCTCTTCCACTCCCACCCCCTCCTCTTCCACGTCGCATGTGATTGTGATTCCCAAGAGCACCATTCCTCTGCAGGATACACCACCAATCAGCTTTCTACCTCTGCCAACATTAGTAACAAGTCTCTTTTGACCTCTAACACAAAGGAGTTACCATACACCAGTTGCTACCTTACTGACCAACACAAATTACAAGGATGAGCTTAGGCAAACTCCAACTCAACTCCCTGTGAACATTGCTTTACATTTGTGGACAAATGACCTCTTACAGATTCCAGTGCCATTGTGCAGCCTAGAACTGCAATGTTTATGTGGGAGCTTCCTCCAATTACAAACTTCAATCATATTCCAAATTGAAGTCAATCAGTAGATTACCTGCCATCGACCACGTTGTCCCCCTGTTGCACCATAGCCTCCATTTTGCTGCTGGTCCCAGAATGAAAAAGTTCAGAACAATTCCCATATTTTTGTACACAGGATTGGAATTTGTTGGTCCAAAAGAACAGCTAATACCAACATTGTTTTGAGTAGCAAGTTCATAAGTGCACGCTAGAGCAACTGAATTCCTCACTTGCATTAACAACTCAGAGATGGATGTTAACTTATCCTTGAACCTTTGTTTGCTGCTCATGTCTGCCATACACAAAAAAGTCGAACAGAAAGTGGTGAAATGAAATACCTGAGGTGGCTGATGCTTATGTTGTGATGAAGGAAGTGGTAAAAGTGGTTGAGTCACTTGCTGCTGCTGCGGTGGCTGTGCAGGTGTTGACTCAATAGATTGGCTTGCTAACTTGGCTGGTTCAGAACCACTTTGATCAGCTGTAAGAGGTGGCTGAGAGTTTGACACCTGAGCCTTCATGGGTGGACCCAGTACCCTCGGCAATTGTGTTGTAGCTGTTTGTGATAGTGTTGCATCTGCTGTGGAGAGAGCATCTGAGCTTGGCAGACTCAATGTAGGTCCCTGAGATGAGCCTCTTTCTGCTTGTTGCACTGAAGGGTGAGCTGACTGATAAATCCCCACCACACGCCGTGGGTTCTTTGCTGTAGGTGTGATCACTGCACTCACACCTCCTTGTATAGATGATGTCACACTGGTGGGAGCAGATACGGGAACTGGGAGAGGTGATGCCACTGTTGACACTGCTGTTGAAGTGCTGGTAGATGACACTGCCAGAGTTACAACTACTGGAGGCTGCAGAGCACTTGTGGTGGGTGGTGTTAAAGATACCGGTGCAACTGAAGGTGGAATACTGGCAGCAGAAACACTTGGAGCTGCAAGTGGCTCAGTAGCAGTGTATGGCCCAGATGGAGTTCCACCAAGTCCAGGAGGAGGCATCATTGGTTGCAATTGTGGCTGTTGTGTCAAGTGGCCACTTGGTACCCCATAATAGCCCTGCCAATACATGGGCGTTGCCAAGCTAGTTCCTGTACCAGCTTGTTGGGGAGCTGGAGGAGGACCCCAAGATCCAAAGCCTGCAGATTGTGGATACAGGGATGGCACCCCACCCCGGAAAGCTGAAGGTGGTATTCCAGAATACAGGGGTGGAGGATTTGCATCTGAAGATGAGCCTGCTGAGGACATTCCGCCATTGTATGCCCCAAGAGAGGAGGGTGGCAGGTATTGTGGTTGGGACTGCTAGCACACATTAGACCATAATCATTATCAGCAACATGCCCCACCTTTCAAAATTCCAGTTTCTGGACTAAATTCATGAAAAAGACAAATATCAGGCAGCCACCCAGCAGTAAGGACCCTCCTGGAAAAAAAATTATGTACTCAAGATGAGAATCAAAACAAGTGACTGATCACAACTACAAGATTATCCCATACTGGTTTGCTTGGTGTTCCAGGCTTGCATGTCTGGAGTCTACTACACACAATGCCCAGAAGGAGACCTCAGGCAGGTAAAGCTAGTAGGAACCCTAGCAGGATGCGGTAGCTCACCTGAAGTGAGATGATTGCAGGGTCAGTCGCAGGTTGTGGGACGTGTGGATGTTGCAGTGGGGATGACTTCACTTCCAAATCCTATTCACAAGAGATTCATTGAAACAAGTTTTTGAACTCAGCCTGCCAGCTATCAGAAACTTAGATGGTTAACACCAAATAGCAGCAGACATTTGGGGAAATCAGAACAAAAATACCTATAAACAGCTCATATTTCATTGCATTTTGAGAAAGCACACAGTAGCTTTATATCTACCTTGATATCAGATCCTCTGAAGATGATGTAGTCATAGACTTTGTCACTGATTGGAATCTGGGGTCCATCTTTCTTGCGACCCTCTGTCCCAAATGACCTCACTGCAAGCAAAAATGTCTTCTCAAAGTGAATGGATTGATCCAGTATGGACTAAAAATACTCAATTTCCAATTTTCTGTGGAAGTCATATCAGCCCTTTTGTACACAAATATAACTGTCTGCATGCAGGCAAACCATCATATTATGTTTGCCTCAGATGGAAACAACACTGACCATAGAGGTCAACAAGGAACTCAGCAAAACAGAAAATCTGGACACTTCCATTGATTGGCAGGAGTTACTTGAAAGGAAAAAACAAAATGTATACTTCAAATTATCATCACCCCCTGTTGATGAACAGAAATGCACAAATTATCACAACTTCATGTTTGCCAACAAACAATTTAAGCAGAAGCTGTTTGCACACGTAGCCTGCTTAATGCTCTAAACAGACAAGGAAAGAATTCCTAGACAATTTTATAATTTCTACAATATTCACAGGAACACATAGCCATTCTCAAACCTTGACCATAAACTCCATGAGCATGGCTGTCTGTATGTCTGTCAGAATGGATCCCTGGCAAATGAAAACAACATTGAAAAGAATGAGTGCAGTCATAACCTTATGAGTGTCACTCACAAAGTATCAGACCATCACCTTCAGCATGAATGGCAGTGACTAGCTGTCACTACTCCCTACTGACTTCATCAGCTCCCAACAGTGGGTGTAGATAAGAAATATAATAATCCACCCAAAATTTCAGCAGATGGTCATACAAAAGTCTGCATCCTGAGTTTCAGCTGCATTTCCAGAAGCAAGAGGAAGACTCAGTAATGTTCTCAGTTAGCCCTAGCAAATCAAAAACGTCAGTAGTATCCTCATTCAACCTGCAGCAAGCTCATGATGGTAAGCCTCAATTCATTTTAGGTTACAAAAGCATCTAAGCCTAAGGCATGGAAAAGTCTACATAGAGAGTAGCAGTTTGATCCTCCTGCACCCTGAAAAAAGCAGATCAAATGATGGGGCAGAGAACTTTCACCACACTAAAGAGATAATCTCAGTAATCACATGTTAGGTATAAGAGTGCGCCCTCTTCTGTGTACAATCACATTCACCACAAAGTCAAGGCAATGCCTCTCCCTAGTTACATGTCCTTCCCCAATCCCCACCTCCTGAACATTTGAAACCGGGTGTGCAGATGTTGTTCTGTTCACTTCCATTGTCATTGCACAATATGCAATTACAGCCAGCCTGGTCATTATCAATAATGAACAACTCTTTCACATTCTCAAATTGCCTTCCAGAAACAGACCACTATATTCACATTGTCTAAAGAAACATTCCAAACATCCTAGTGACCTCAGCAGAAATATATTTCTCTGACTGAACTCATACCTGTGACATTTGTTAATTTCTAGTCCACCTTGGCAGCTTCTGCAACACCATGGGGCTCAACACTAGCTACATAATATGCACGCCATTTCCCACTACTAACTTACATGGCAGAGGGAGAATAACATGTCTAAGCAAAAGTGCACCTGAAAAGATCTCGTGAGGTCCCTGCCCATAGAATGGAACCACATATTCTCAGGACGACGACAACTACAACCCTCGTTGCTAAAACCCTAAAACGGTCACAAAACAGGGTAGGGTTAACGTTTTTGCCAGATAGCAAACACCACACGACAGGAACACAAAGAACGTGCATGACAAAGAGAACAAAAGCAGCAGACCCTGGAGTAGAGCCAAAAGGACCCTTTCATAAATAAAATACCCGCAACTTCAAAACCCACCTCACAAGCAACAAACCACATATCCCCAGCGATTCGACGACGAGAGAAGGAACACCAATTCGAGCATAGAGAAAAAGAAAAAAGAAAAGAAACCTCACACACACACATACATACAGAGCAAAAAACTAGAGAAAAGTTTCCAAGAAGCAGCAGAAACCCAAAAAAAAGCCAGACAAAAAACCAGAACACTCAAATACCGTTTTGCAACGCGATGTTGGAATTTTGCGTATCGACTGTGTACAGGATGCCCTCATAACGGATCTCGCTCTTGGAGGTCAGGCTGATAAGGCTACCGATATAAGAATCGGCCGACGGTGGGCCTTGCCCTCTTCCCATATTACTTTATCGTTTGTTGTCGCCACCTTCTGCTCCTCCTCCAGACTCCTCCAGGCTTTCTCCTAGTACTTGCACAAACTTCCTACTCCTTTCTTAGTCCTCAATAGCAAATATGTGTGTGTGTAAGTGTGCATGTGTCTCTTGTTCTTCTTGTTCTCGCTCTCTCTCTCCCTATCTCTCCCTCAAAAATGGGTGCAAAACTGCTGAGGAAGCGAAGACTGTTGTGTGTATGTGTGTGTTCGTGTAGGGCTCTTGGTGTGCTGCTGCTACTGCTGCCATTTAAGTTATCCCGCTGGTTTGTCGCGTTGTTGTTGGGGCACCGATCATGAGTTCGAATCCAAACACCTTGGTTTTCTCACCTACGCTCACTCCCCCAGGTTCAATGCAACTTCCATGCAAGGACCGGAGTAAGCAAGAAGGAGGGAGGGAGGCGGCTGTAATAGTTGTAGCAGCAGCAGCAGTAGTAGTAGGTAGTAGGTACCTAAAAGTTACCCTAATGTTGGTCAACTAGATCGATGAATAGGGTTTCATCTCTACACAGGTCAACAATTCATCCCAAAGGCTTCTTTGTTGATTATTCATCCCAACCACTTCTCTTCCTAGCCTGTGATTAGGCCTGCCTTGTGTGAACCCGCACCCACCCACGTTGTTACCATGGTAAAAATCCCAATATCCATTTAAATTATTTCTCACTATTACAAATAACCCCATGCTCTAGACTAAATCAGAGTCTCTGAGTTCATATCTAACATTTTTTTGGGCTTAATATGGCCACTAGACCTGCCTTGTATGAACCTGCACCCACCCACGTTGTTACCATGGTAAAAATGTTCCCAATATCCATTTAAATTACTATTTCTCAATATTACAAATAATCCCATGCTCTAGACTAAATCAGAGTCTCTGAGATCATATATAACATTTCCGGGGCTTAATATGGCCACTAAGAGACATCACTCAATATGGTGAAGGTACCATGGCCCTAGCTTGAGAGTGAAGTAACTTGACTACAGTTTTACCTTGTAGTTTGGCCAAAGTTTGTTTGGGATTCTTTTTTAATGTTTGATTTGGAAAATTTAAAGGATTGCTGTAATTTAATTGTTATGGGAACTTGTGATTAGCTTTTGGGCCCTTCCACTGTCCACTCTTGATTAAAAGACAAAAAAATCACACATATTAATCAAATCCAGGTGCCCTTGGCACATCCATGTTCTTATCTACAAAACTTAGTTGTTTGTCATCTTGAGTTTAGGGTTTCTATTTTGCAATTCTTTTGTGAAAGAGTGGATAGTGGTATACTGTTGAGTTTTAGGCTTTTTGTTTCGTTAAAGTTGTTAAAAAATACTTTTCAAAAAAAACACTTGTCAAGTTTAGAATCAAATTTCATTTAACATAAATAAGCATACATTAGACACCACATATCATGTACACAAAGTCCATTTTATTGGAAGCTAAGTTGGTAACACAAACAAGAAGGGTGAAATGCAATGAAAAAACAAATTGATTTCATACATATTGATTTTAGTAATTTATTTTTTGCCATTCACCATTTCGAAAGTTTACAAACTCCCCATGTGTAGAATGCAATTGAGGAAGAAAATATGTTTGTGTGAGTGACAACATATGCAAACATTCGAAGATCATGCCTAGAAGAACAATGTTTAGATTTTTTAAAAAGGTTGGACACAATAATACAAAAACAAACTTAATTGACAATCAAAGTTTTTTTCTTTTACACTTAAACATGAAAGCATGCGGACTAGGTGATCGACATTAGACAATTTAGCATAAAAGATGTTAAATGAATTATAATCGTGCAAACATTTTCAAATTGTGTCTTGGAGTTAATCGCCCTTTAATAATATTATAGGCTAGGGTTAGGTTTAGCACATAAAAAATGATTCTTTATATCCTTTTTTAATAATTATTAAATTTTTCATTGTTGGAAATTCAAATTTTCAATGAGGTCATTTGAATATGAATTTTATTTAAACCAAAAATTTAAGGTTCATATTAATTGAACCACTCCTGTAGTAACTTTTTCACAACTATCATTTTCTTCATATGTTATTTATCCAATTTGAAAAAGTCAAAAAAAAAAAAAGTATATGAATTTCAACTAAATTTTCATGTACTAATTTTTTCACAATTCTCACATTCCTTAAACTTAAATAGGTGAAATTTTAGGTTTTCATGCATCTTCAATTTTTGTCATTTGATTTGTGTATTGTTGAAATTTTCAATGCCTCAACATCTGGTTTTTAAAATTTTCTGTAAAAAAATTTTCAAAGTTATTTAATGTTGAATCTTACCCTAGATTATATCATAAGTTAATTAAACAAGGCAAAATAAATGCAAGCTTGAAATGACAAAAGATCATGAGTTGTTTTCAACTACCTATTGTTTGAAAATAATGTGGACCTTTGTTTCCTATGTTATTTAGAATTCCACATTTTTGTGATTGTTATGTTTTTTTAATGTGTTTAATAGGTTATTATCATCTCATTTTTTTACCATTAACTTAATATTTTTATTATATGAATCCTTTAAAAATCCTTTGTAAAAATGTCTTATTTTAATGACAAAAATTTTCATTTTCAAAAGTCTTTAATTAAACCAAAATCTAAAATTGGATCAAATATATTTTTAATTTGAATTTATTGAGATTCATATGTGTTAAGTAGGAATAATGTGCTATGATTATCATGGTTTCAAATGATAAAAAATAAATAAATCTTTAATTTTTTATAATGTTTTTGACATTTGATGCCCTTTGTGACTACTTTGAATATGTTTTTGTGGGATATTATTTAAACATGTGTGTGTGTGTATTGCAACATCTTTTTGGGTTTTTTTTTTAAATTTTAAATAGAATGTAAAAAGTCCTTTACAACATGCAAATGGTGTGTAATACACATGACATACAAAACAAAATTATAGCTTATGATAAAAATAAATAAAACTCAAATATTTTAACATATTGGAAGGAATTGAAATTATGATAATTTTTCATGATGAAATGTAGAATCTAACAAAAGTTTTACACTTTTAAAAAAATCATGGTTATTTGAAGAAAATTAACATAAAAAATGTGATATATCAAAAAAACTATAAGTATTTTTGGTAACAAGTTATAAAAGATTTCATTTAAAAATTCCTTTATATGCAATAGTCATGAGGACTAAAAAAAAGGCCACAGTCCTTTTGCAAAGTAATCATGTTAGCTTGTTTGATTGTGATCACACCCAACAAGTAAATATCAACATAAAAATCATGTGAAATCTAGGTGGGGGGTGGCTATTCACTATGATGTTCACAAATAACAATGAGCCCATTAAAAGTAAAATCATCATATTTACCAAAAAAAATCAACATAAAGTTAGTGTTAACTCAATCAAATTTGTTGATTTCACTGCATCAATGAATTCACAAATATAAACATCTCACCTTTGACCATATTTAATCAATGTGTGTGTCACTTCCAACATTGGAAGAATGCATGGCAAACCTAAATCTAGATTCTTCTAAGCAAGCTTGTTCTTTGGTGCATATGTGTGCATTTTCACAACAAGTTATTTGTATTCTCCTAACAACTATTTCAAAGGGTTTACCATCGATATCCAACTGGACTTAATATTCCGCAACAACTTCAAGCCTTTTGTTTCCAATGTCTTGGCAAGGTTCACACATTCACAATTTTTTTGGACTAAAAAGAAAAAAGGCATACAAACTGAAGATTGTAATTGTCATATATTTGATTTGCACAAGCAAGGATAATTTGCTTAATTGGTTCAATGTGCCACATAATGCACATGTTAATAATTAAGGGGCAACATGCTCCCTTGTTTATGTGATCACCTTAGATCAAATGCCTTGAAAGACATGATCACCATCACATCCAAGTCAAATCCACCTTTTGGACCCGAGCTACAACTTGGGATTTTTTTTCCATCTTTAAACAATTTTTAATGTTGAGAATTGTTCAACAAAACAGAAAAAGGCCAAACTTGAGCTGCACCACATAATTTCATGTGAACGAACTAAAGTTGGGTCGTTTTCTTCATGGAAAATCTGAGATCACACACAAAAAAATAAATTGACCCGAACTCTAACTTGGGTTTTTTCAACCCCAACCACCAATTATTGACATTGAAAGTTGGCGGCAAGGGGGTTGCAAGGAAAACCCAAGCTGCAGTTCGAATTCCCCCATCACCAAAAAAAATAGGTCGAACACACATTCAACCTTTTTTCACGCACCCAAAAGTTGGCAGTGGTGGGTCAACCACACAAACTTGAACCACCGCTCGAGTTATTTCTTCAAGTGAAAAAACACAATTAAATTCAAGCTTAACCTTTTTTTGTTTGAAAAATCCAAGCTCATGTTCGAATTTTCTAGAGCGCTCCAAAGTCAAAAAAAACAAAAAAAAAGGAAACAAAGAAAAAAAAAGGAAACAAAACAAGAGAAAGCTTACCTTAAGCTCAATTGTCTTCTTTTGAATGGACTTCAAGACTCATGGGTTCTCCTCCCTCTCTTCTTCTTCCTTCACAAAACAAAACACAAAATAACTCACTATCTATGGACCTATCTTTTTATATTCTTTCACATTCCATATCCTCCTAAAAAAGGAAACCCTATTTTTATGTCTGTTACACCGAAAGTTCAACACTTGAAGGCTTTATGCTCTCACCTTGGCCTCTTCTGGAGTTTACTATTTCAATTTCCTACAATGAAACAACTGAATTCCTCAAAAACTAAACTCCACAAACATAATATATATTTATTTTTTACATAATCAATAAGGTTCTACATGTAAAGAATATTTCTCTATGCATACATCCCCTTCCATTTCTTGAGAGAAATCGATTCTTCGTCTCCCTTTGGACTCCTCAATTTCCTTCACATTTGGAAACATTTTGAATAGATCATAAAATACAATAGTCTTCATTTTTTGACTCCTATAAATTAATCTAAAATGGCAAGGGGTCCCTCACCTATTGCCTTTGAATTCACAGAGTGGGTCTTCATGTCTTTTTTGGTACCATTGTGCTTTTACGTATTATTAGTGTCTAATTGTGTTTGCATCGACATCTTCTTGTTTTCGAAACTTTTTTTACGTCCTTTGTGTGTTTCTACATCTCAAAATCAATTTGCCTCCCTCAATCTATAGGATATTTATATATTTTTATTGTTGATACCTATCTGTTAGAAGCTTTTATGCTTTATTATGTGTTATCTTTTGAAATGACCTGGTGTCAAAACTATCCTATATTTTTCATAATTTAACAATCCCCACCATCCCTACACCTTTCACACTTGAATGGCAAGTTCATAATTGTTGCCAATGGTCGAAATTCACCAGGCTTACAACCATAATTACACTTGCGCTTAATTGTTGAATTACTTTCTATTTTTTGCTAACAAACTTTTCCATAACATTATTGCCACTACTAAAATTCCTATTTTTTCAAACTAACCAAGTTGATTGGGTGGGTCTTTTTGACATACATAACTTAATTAACATACATATTTACTTAATTATGTATCATATGTAGTTATTTAAAAATAATGTTGTGTGAACTAAAAGGCTCCAATGTTGTGTGGACATGAAAATGTTTTTCCTTCGCAAAAGTTTGTCCCATATTATTTGTCATCCTTTCCAAATGATGAACAATATATATAGAAGCACCATAAACATCCAAGACATCAAAAATATTTTTAAAAGGAAGGCCACTTGGGATGAGCCAATTGAAAAGGTTAAATCTTAAAAGCCAAATTCAAAATGAAATAAAATTTTCCTACCTAGGTCATCTAAGTGTAGGCTTAATCTAAGTGGTGTACATTTAAGCTTAATAAAGGTCATAGCTTAAGTTGCCCTAGCCTACTTTAAGCTTCTTTCCCTAGTCGTTAATTATAGGCTCTTTAACCTAGGCCTAGGAATTTAGGTTGTAAGTTCTTAGACATAGGAACCTTAGGAATAGGTATTTAATTTTAGGCTTAACCTAAGTTGTTTAGGTTCTATCCATGTGGCATAGCCTAATGACCAATGTTTAAATGCCATGTGGCTTAACTTGAGTGGCCATTATTTAGTCAAAATGGTGTTTGACCAATCAAAAAATCATTTAACTATTATATCGACCAATCAAAATGATTAATCAAAAGTATTAGTTGAAATGACTAGTCAAAAATGGCAACCTAGGCCTGGTCAAAAAGTGCATAGCCTAGTCACAAAATGACTTGTCCAAAATGACTAAAAGGATTTTTTTTACGCCTATCCAAAATGGGTATTTTTTTACCAAAATTTGTAATAATAAAAAATAATAATTCTAATAGTGTGCCAATAACACCATTTGTTTTTATCATATATTTTCCATCCATTCTTGAACATTTTCCCACCTTAAACTTGGTCATTGGTGTTGTTTTTCTTTCAATTAAGACCCAATGAACAAGTGCCAAATTTAATGGGGTCTTCAACCTCTTGGATTTTATAAAAAATCAAATTTAGACATTTGAAAGTTGCCCTAAATGGTGACTTGTTGAAGTGGATTTTATGGTTTGCATCACATTTTGGTTCATCCATACAATTAACATCAATATTCATTGTCACTATTGCCCTTAATGATTTAGTAATTCTCTTTCTTGGTGTCTAGTTTACAATTTAAGGTTTTTGGGTGGGAATTTTCATAGTATATTTCTTATGAAATCTCACGATTGGGGCTCTTCGATCTCGAAATTCATTAACATCTAGATGCCTTTATGACTTTATAGCATATCTTTCCCTCAAGTAATAAAGGCCTTGTTCTCTATCCTTTGTTATAAAACATCTAAATTGTTAAACAACTTACCTCCTTTTATGGTCATAAATGCCCTTTTATCCTTTTCCCCATATTTTAAAATGTGGCAAAAAAATTGTACAAAGATTCAAATTCCTTTATTCCACTTAAATAACCATCTATATTGATATCAATTCATTTTTCGATTATTTGGACTAGATTTGACAAATGGATTCTTTCTGGTGTGATTCTGTATGTTTTTATACACTTCATTTCTTTGAAAGTTACAAGGAACTCCCCTTCCACATTCATTTTTTAGTTTTTGGAATTCTAACATGGAATAATTGCTAGAAAACTGATATTGGTTTCCCTAACTGATTATAATTTATTTCATTGTCCCTTATCCGTTATTGTTTTAAAAGTACACCCTTTCCATTATGTAGATCATCTTGCACTTGTTTTCATACCTTTATTATCACCACATTTCATTTCAATGTTTCATTTCCCACTAGGAAACAATTGTTAAATTGCCAATTGGCACTTCTCTGCCCATTGCTTCCAATAGCCCACAATATTCACACATTTTTTTCTCCTACACCCTCATTAATTGACCTTATGAAGATTTCCCTTTTACTAAGTTGAATTTTTTATTTGAGGTCCTTATCTCGCTTAGGCTTTTATCTTCTTTAGATTATTCCTATTTGTTTTCCATTTTCATCTTGGTATGTTAACATGTTCTCTTAAAACAACTTGATCGGTTTTCCCTTTTGTCTTCATAAATTCATTTCATTTTGTCTTGCATTGTTTGTAATGATTTTACACTAAATATATCCTAGTATCGCAACTTTTCGTGTTGATGGTTGGTCTGAACTCACTATCTTAGTAGATGGAATTAATACTACTATGGTGTTTGCAATATGTTTGTGTGTTATGTTTAGTTTTCAGCCTAGATCATTGCATATCTCCAAGGGTGTTACTTATGATGTGAATAACAATGTCTTTAGTTCGGGGTATCAAATGTTCGTTATTACAGTTCAAGGTTAGGAATGGGTGGTGAATTATGGATGTTACAAGGTTGTGGGTGACAACATTTTGTTCATTCCCAAGAAACCATCTTAATGCCATGAAAAGTAGCATCTATGGTTAAAACTATGATTTTAAGAGGGAAAAAAATGAAAGACATTTTTTATCTTGATGTCGAACAACATACCTTTAACATTGTTCCTTCGTCCATGTTCATTGACTTGTTTGGTTCATCATATGAAGAGGACTTGCTATCCTTGGTGTAAAGTTCATGAGCATGACTTAATTATTTTTTGTCTATTCCTTTGGAAGTTTTATTTTGTCAATCAACATTGGAACCCTCCACCTTGATTGGGTCAATACATTCAATTATTGATTATATGCACACAATGTTAATAACTAAAAATGCCTCAATCGAGTTGTGAAATTTGGACTACGACAAGATTACATTCAAGCTATCTTTTTTTTGCCCATGACATTCAATGGTGACATTCTATTCGAAATGCCTCCTTGGTCCCCCAATAATCCATCCTTGTTGCAAATGTAAAGCATGGACAAAAAGTATGATGGCCACATTTGGTTCAAGGTCATCATAACCAATATGAAAAATAATTTTAGTTTTAGCTTTAGGAAGGTTTGCTATTTGGGGCATTTGTGTTATGTTAAGACAAACTACAATTCCTTCGTTCATTCCAAGGCTTCTAATGAAATAGCCTAAATTGAAGTATCAACCCACCTGCCAATGAAAAGACAGTTCCTTCTTGGACCTCCGAGTTCATCCTTTGCTTGTAAATTTTACAATTACCCCCCTTTCTATGTCGACCCTTATAAAGGTCATATTTATTACGTTATCCATAAACTCTAATCTATTTCAAGAGCTACAATTCACCTTGGTCTGCATCTTCATTTTGTTGTAAATAATAAGGCTATAAAGATTGTGGATGAAAGTAAAAAGTTGATAGAGGAGGAGGTCAACTGAACGCCCGTTGCCAAAATGTCTACCATCTCTTTGAACGCCAGTAAATCCTTCCTTGCTAAACATTTGTTCAATGATAGCAATGACAACAATTGCAAGGTTTTCAAAGACCAATAACTCAAAGATTTTCATTGTTTTGAGCTCGTCACATGTACAAAACCTTCTTGCTTTGTTTAAAAACTATTCGGGTGGAGGTTACATTGACAACATCTTTGAGTTGAAGCCCAAAAGTCGTTATAATTTTATCCAAGAATGTTGCTTCCCATGCCAAATATTTAATCAATAAATCTTTTTTTTCAAGATGTCCGTCAACGGGGTTGGGAGCGAAGTTGGGGTTATTACACAAACGCAACCCGAAGGCAATCTAGAAAGCTTTTGGATCATGTTTGACCATGTGAAGCAAGTCGCTAGTTGGACAACCATGGCCTGTCATGTTTATAATCCGAGATGTTGAAAAGTAATGACCGTTTGTAGTTTGTGACATGTAATCTAAAGACACCAAAGCACAACAGATCATGTGGACAAATCTCAATGGCACAATGCTCAAACACAAGTGTGTTAAACCCAATTTCAAGGGATTCATGGTGGACAATGAACAAGCAAATTAAAATGTTGTCAGAATTGTTTACAGTTCTAGTGATGCCACTATAAGGATGGTGGACAAAAAACGTATAGGTTTGTTCCACTATACTCAATTGTTAAATAGGCATACCGAATAACTAATTACACCTAAATTACAAGATCCGCATAAGGCCCTTTGCTTTGACTACAAAAATTCCAATTTTTTAGAAAAGGCGGACATTTGATCCATCACTAATGGCTCTTATCAAAAGTTACGTCTAAATCTATTGTTCACGAACTTGGTAACTAGCTTGCCTTCTAGCACTTTCATGTGAGACAGTGGGGCAAGTTCATGGTCCATGTAAGAATTTCCTTTCATATATTATGTTCAGGGATTTATCTGAACTATCTTCTTTATTCTTACACTTTTGGTTTAATCCATTCTTCTTAATATTTGCAGAAGTTCAACAACATTGAATGGGCAAATATGCCAACTTGTAATCTTACTGAGACTATGGATAACATCTAGTTACAATAGTTGGGAAAGTGCAACACGTCCTTGTACATAGCCACCTGCGATGACTATGTTCGGGCTTTTAAACAATCCACTATATATCAACATTACTTGCGAAGAAGTCCTTCTAGTAATGGTCATAATAGAAATGAACTCCTTTTGATGAGGGCCTATTTTTCAAAAGATGTTTCCAAGCTTGTAGCAACCATTGCCAATTATGCTTCCAAATCGTCATTCATGGCATGGACTCCTTGTCTGGAGGGTGAAGAGGTGTTTGGTTTTGCCAAACAAAGTGCTGACTTTTTGCCAAGGGTGGATGACGAGTCACATAGGCCTAACCATGTTAATTTCTTTCATCCTCATGTGGTCATTCCCACTTGTCATCCCAATAATGTTGATGATTTGCACATCCATGGGTCACCATGTGTTGCACAAAATATGTTTCTTATATTTTCTCAAGGTGGCATAGTGGTTAGTGAGGTTATGTGTGGGGATGACCTTTGGCATTTTGATTAGTGCCTTCCTAATTTTATAGTGTAATGTTTTACATTGCAAAAAAATATCAATGTGAAGTGCACATGAAATATCAATACATATAAAACGAAATTTGGGACTCCATTTCCATGTTATTTTGGTTTTTGGGCCCAATTTCGATTTGGGTCTCTTGAGCACCATAAGCATTGGTTCTATTCAAATGATTTCAATTGTTGTGTGGGTGGGTCTTTGTGAAAGTATGTCATTGCTAGGTCGCATGTCTCAATTATATGGCTTGTTCAACATGGTGTCAATTTTACTCAAAAAGAGGTATCATCTCTACAAGAAGTTAGGTTTTTGTTTGACTTTGAATGTAGAACAACCCTTGAAATATATTTAGAGGTGAGCTTTCCATTTCAAGCAATTTCCAAGTTCTTTCAACTTGCACACTGAATGTAATTAGACCTATAGATGCAAAAAATTGGGCCACATCTCGTTGTGGCAGGAAGGTGAAAAGGCCTTTAGTGTTTAAATCAATGCAATAATACACCAACAACTAGGATGTTGGTAAATTACTTAGTCCTTCTTTTGGTCTGCCCCTTGTAGATGTCTAGTTTCCTGGATATGGATGAATCTACAACATACTTTACGACCACAAGTGTTTCAATGTGACAATTGGAAATTACCCATGTTGCTCTTGCATATATTTTGTTGTCATGTTAGTAATTTCTTTGGTTGGATGTGGAACATGGATGCAATCTAAGGACATGTATCATATCCTACAAAACATAATGTATTGTGACCAATCTAAAAAGCTCATTTATTATCCCATGTGGAGTTGGGATGAGGTTCAACGATTGTTAGCATGTGCTAAAACATTTCATAGTTAATGAAATTATAATAAAACTTTATTTGAATCAAGTTTTGGAATGCCTATTTCAATTTCACTATTCATATTTAATATGCTAATGTTGGTGGAGAACTTCCATTGATGATGTAGGAAAAAAATATTTCATGATGCAATGAATATCATTTCTAGAATATGTTGTATTTATAACATCCTTGGAGGGGTTAATCATTTCTATTTTGGTGATTGTTTCTAATGTGGTTTGCAATTTTTAAAAGACCTTTAGGTTTATGGGAACCACCATTTTCATCCGTAAATACCTCCAAAAGAAAATAGTTTGTGTGTTTTGAAATTGGACCCTTGTCCACGTGGTAGAATATTTTGCACATCAACAAGGAGTATTTTGCCATGTCACAAAAAAAGAATCCACATGGCATAAAAATATTCATAGAATATTCAATGATGTGGCTAGAATATGTAATAAAGATTCTTTGTTGCTCACTTAAGCCTACTCACTTGCTCACTGCTTGATGTTCGATGTTTGCCCATTAATGTCGTTGGAAAGTAAAGAACATTTTTCACAATAATTATGTCATAGTTCAATGATTTCAACTTGTGTGTAGCATGTGAGGTTAGTGACAAAACTTTAAAACAATCCACAACATTGAAAAAGGTGGTTGTGTGTTGAATTGATGATTGTGGCAAGGGTCTAGTTGAATATTAAAAGGTGGAAGGCTAAAAAAGCAAAGCGTTTATTTTTTTGTGATTTTCTATTCAAAGAATGAGGTAATGTCCCTTCCTCCTCTAAAGAATCACACAAATCAAAGAACTGGAATGTAGAAAAAAAGACTAAAGAATTAAGGTTTGTTACATTCTTGGCAAGGTTTTACTTGATATTGAAATCATGTAATGGAATGCTAACAATAGAAGAAGTAGTATTTGGCATCATGATGGTGTCCTAAAAATACTTTGGCAAGTTGTCACCAATAGTTGTGTACTTGCCCAAACGTACCATCCAATGCAATCCTTGTGCTCCAAAAAATAGAAGTTGAATTGTGATGTTGTTCTTGTCATAAGCAACATCCTTCAATATGTGCACATAACTTGGGCTAAAACCCAAACATGGCACAAAAACATTTTTCCTTAACTTTGTGCAACTTACAAATCACCAGCCAAGATGGTGAGATCAAGCTTCCCTTTCCATGTGGAAAATTACCATCTACAAAATTCACCTCAACAAATAAGTTTAAAAGACAATAACTAAAGGCAAGATATTTGAAAGTGGTAAAATTTACAGAATAAATTGAACTCTGACACATTGAATTGACAAATTGTTGAACACAACCTAGAAAAGATTTGAGACGGACATTCCAAAAGAAAGTCAATACCTCCATGCAGTACAATCTACATATACAATGCACAAGATTTGAGAGTTAAACTTTTGATATCAATGCATAAGTTGTCACAATGAACAATAAACAAAACAATCTACTAATGAAATGAACATCCATTGATAGTTGCAAGGGAATTTAATTAACTTAAAATTTTCCAAAACATATTCATGATAAATATTTTTAAAATTGATGTTAATCATTTTACAAAATTTGAAAGTATTCCCATTGTAACAAAAAAGCACATTGTCTCTTTACTTATGGACTCATAATGATTTTGTCACATACATGTCACTTATTTGCATTCAGAAATGATGACAAATAAGTTCCCCCATGTATTAAAACTATTGATGATACAATAAAAACATTTCTTGAACTTTGGGTTTTGGAGAAGGTGAAAGGTTTCTTATTTAAACAATATTCATATCGGAATATAATGACAAGAAGGTCCATTCATGATTAGGGTACCAAAAAAAGGAAAAATGACTTTAAAACTTTTGTGGGGTTACTTTTTGCAAATAACATTTACTTGAAACAAATTTAAATGAAAATTTTGATTAGTCCAATTTAAAATAATTCATGTGACAATGGTGAGTTTCATATTAATACATAATGGTGTATGAATATTTTGGTTTATAAATAAAAAAATCCATCAAATCCCAAAATGAGTTTCAATGGATAACTAAACAGGTTTTTTGGCGAGATTATTTCTTACACATCATTGTGGCTTGCCATAAAATTAGACATTTTGAACCCATTGAACATTATTTTTTTGTCAATTAAACAATGAGTCCTTTGCCTTGCAACCTTTTCATTCAAAATTTCAAAACTTTGACATTTTTGTATGATTTGATTTTTCATCAAGTCATCCAATGAACATGTACTTTCATTGAAGGGGCATGTTTTTGTTGTACAAAAAAATTTGAAATCAATTGTATGACTTTACGCATTCCTTTTTAAAAAAAATGTAGTTTAGACACTTGATATAGCTAATTTACAAGACTCAAAATGACATTTACATAGTATCCAAATTATTTTAAAATATTATTTTATTGATTTAATAATAAATTATTTTATCTATTAACATACAACAATCAATTACAACTATAATATGTAAGATAAAAAAAAATTCAAAGTTGTCATTTGTAGTTTTAAAAAACTTAGACACTCATTTTTGGTGCCCCAATTGTGAATGGACCCAAGAAAATTGAGGAATTATTTTCCACCATTTGCATCACAAATTTACAGGCTTCATGGGTTCATTTCAAATTTGTGTGAAATTCGTTCTTTTATAAGTTCCTATTGTTTAACATAAATGTCATGCATTATTTAAACATGAAAATTATGTGCACGATTTTCAAGTGTAAACAACACGAATAAACATACAACATCCGTATTTAAACAATATGAATAGGCATACGACATTCATGTGTAAACAATGCGCATGACATTGATGTCCAAACAACACAAGTAGATGAATGACATCCATGTTTATTCCATACTAACCAATGAAAAATAAATTTCACATGACTATTATTGCCAAATCGTGACCCATTAAGTTTGTGATGTGATGCAGTTTCCATATAATATTCATGAATTTATAAGCAAGGATCCATTTCACATTCAAATAAAAATGAAAAAAATGACAAAACATGAAAATAAAATAAACTTTTTCATTAAAATCCAAAATTATATAAGCAAAAGAAAAACAACATTTCATTAATCAAGTAAAAATAATAATTTTCTAACTATGAAATAAAGAACCAAATTAGAAAATATTCCAACTTTTAATGTGGGTAAGGGAAGCAACATGAAATGGCAAGAGAAGTGGTGTTCATTGCCTACAAAAGCTAGCCATGTTTAATGCACTCAAATTTAATGCACCGTCACATTTGAGCTTCAATTTTGTCAAATTATTAAAATTTGAAATTGTATAATGGTTTCAATAATGAAAAAACAAAACAATGTTCATGATACATGGTAAAAACAAGATAATAGGAACCAAGAACATCCCTAGGTGAGTCGTTGTGACTAATCTTGCTTAATTAATATGGCAACATGGGATTGATAAAAAATCTTGACACAATTCTAAACAACAATGTTTATACCTTTTTCTCCCCTTGTAACATTGTGTTGAAAATGTGTTGAAAGGTTTTTTATATTCATTGGATTATTTTAAAATTTATTTAAATACTAGATTGATATATTAAAAGGGTGTCATATAAATACAACATGCACATTTTCAACATTAACTTAGTTTATGAGACTTGTAAACATTAAGAAAAGACTAGATATGCCTAAAATGGCTTCTAATAGTGTGACCACACCCATATCTATGTATGAAAAAAAGTAGTTTGTTTTGTTTTGTAGTTGTGAGATCCATCAAACTAGGATGCTTCACATTGTGTTCTTGGTGTCTTTGGAAAGCTCTTGACAAGGAGGTGTGCATGGGCTTGGTTCCAAGACGTTTGGACTTGTGGTGCAAAAGTTCTTGAATATTGAATGATTTTTTCACTGAAAATTAAATTAAATCGTAGCTGAAAATTTCAGAGGAATTGGAATGTGCCTTTGATGTTGTTGGAAAGATCTTGATGAGCAGGATTTAATGGAATTTATTTGGTAAGATTTGGATTCAGAATGTGGGAGATATTGATTTTAAAGTGATTTCTGCCACTGAAAATTCAAATAAATCTCAAAAAGCCAGGTTTTGGAAGGAAAAATTAGTTGAGGACGTGTTAACTGGTGACACTCGGGCCAATGGCACAGGCCACACTACTAACCTCCAACTAATAACTCTAGTCTTTTTCGGTGCATGTGTCCATAACCCACTGGTCTAATACGTGTCCACCTTTGTGATGTGATGATGGTAATGAATGTATTGGGATGCACTGTGATGTAATGTATGACACCTTTGTATTCATTAATTGTGAGTTTAATTTCCACTGAGGATAGAAACAATTATGCATTCTTTTGTGACATTCAACTCTTCTTGTTGATGAGGATGAGCTGACATTGTTCTTCTAAGGTCAAGTTTTGCTTATGGGTGGGTATCTACTTTTGAAAATATTAGCTGGTACTATTATCAAAAAAAATCTAAACATTCATACTAAGTTGCTATTGGTTTCAAATCTTTTTTAAGAAATTGATACCATCTTAATATTAATATTGAATATAAGGTTGATTATTGGTTGGTATGAAGTAGGTTAATACCTCAAGTATTGAAATTTGTATTGCCCTTGTATGAAGTTGGTATCAATTTTTTTTTCAAAAATATCAAATCAGGAAAATATTAGTTTATCAAATACTTCTGAAATTCCTGTTAGGTGGTCACTACTATTGAATCTTTATTAATCTTTTCATACTAGTCAAATACTAGACATATGAGGTAGTTATTGCCTAAGCATGTCTTTACAATGCAACCTGGTTTTTTATATCAATATTAATATCAATTTATATTTCAAAATTCCATCAATATAACTGCCCAACACTAATTTGCATCTTAACTAATGATGTCATAATTGATCTCATATTTATAAACCTATTTCATTGATCATGTTTTACACAAAGACTCATTGCTTCAAAAGTAATAAGATGAAAACACATTAGGGTGAAACAAAAATGGCACATCATGAATGTTCATAATTGAAAAAAAACAAAAAAACAAAAACTTGATCAATTTTGACATAGCTACAAGAAAATGTCTGGCCAACAATAATCAATGGACATTCATAATAAACTAGTTTTGGCAATCATAACATACTTGTTTTTTATATCGATTTTTTAAAAAACAAGCTCCAAATGCACTAATCATGAAATATAAAGGATTTCTTACAAATCACCATCCTTAAGCAAAAAATTGTTCAAACCAAGAAGGAAAAAAACACATTTGATTTAGCCTTATGTTACATTCATTTATCCATTATATATACACACAAATTCTTGGTTATAGGAACATCTTGTGGTGCATTTTTGGAACAACATGAAAAATTGTGTAGTACTTATAAAAGTCATTTATAAATTGGATTTTAATTTTTTTTTGTGAAATATTTACATTGTGTTTTAAGTCATTTTGATTTGAATCCCATTCCATCGGTGGCACACATAAATTGCAATGAGTTACAATTGAAATTTTAAAAATTGCAAAAATTAATGAAGCAATGTCCTTTATGTTCCACCTCGATGAGCTTCCACCCAATACAAATATATGTCACTACCAACACCCAACATATTAGTTCCTCCATTTAACAATCAAATTTTTTGAATGTTTACATAAACAAGTAAATGTTTTCTTGCATAATTATGCCGGTGTTGCTTGGGCTATGAAAGGGCAAAAAAATATTCTGCTTTCCATCATAATTATTTTCTTTTGTTTTAGTTTTCATCACACTCCAAAAGGTGCAATCATTTTCTATCTTAAATCAATTGATACCACTAGATTTAGCTACCTTTCAGCTTTTCCTTTCAATACCCACCTCCCATTCAACTTGTTGCAAGCAAATTATAGCTGAAAGATCCCCACTATGATGTCTTAGTCTTTTGCATCCAACTTGTAACAATTTAACTTGGATTTTGATCCTCTCCAGATTGGTGTTTCTTTAATTATAAAGTTTTCAAAAAAAAAATCCTTATCTTCATTATAAAGCATCGAGCCCTAAACCAAGCAAGTGCAACAATTAAAACAAGATCATGCCTAAAAACAAAAGGTGTGTGCCCAACCCTTAAAACCCTAAACTCCCCCAAGATTTGTACACTCTAAACCACAAAGGAAAACATCATAATTCATTATCCATTGTATTCCAATGAAGTTGCCCATCATAAAATGGTAGAGATGATTGAAATCTTGACAATCGATTCTTTTAAGTAGCCCTTGAATTTGAACCACAGAATAATCATAATGAATGATTGTATTTGTCAACAAGATGAAAAAATATGTTTATTATGAACTTTTCCCCTTACATTTGTGACATTCTAAACCATGAAGTCATAAATAGGAGAGCCTATTTTCTTGTAAGGGAGGTTCCCATACAAAATGGTGTGTTCTCTTAGGGAGGGGCACTTGAGGATGTGAGCCCAAGGATGTTTTCGAACCTCAGGAGAACACATGAGTATGAGAACTTCCCCTTATGTAAACAACACTCTTTTTATTTCCTTGCCTCTTGTAGAATTTTTTTTTTCCCATGGGAACATAGGAACTTATAAAATTGGGGAAGCTCCTTCAGCATAGCGGCCTAGGGTTCTTCTTCTGGGGGAGATCCCTCAAAATACACATAAGAAATAAAAAGGGAACTGTTTCTGTGAGGCTATGCTGCTAATTTACTTTAAAAACTCTATTGTAGAGTATGATGGTTCTTAACACTCATCGCACCCTCCTATTGGCTCAATTTCTAAAACATTACCAAAAAAAAAACTTGCTACCCTAACTAATGTTACCAACAACAGTACAAAACCAGGACAACCTAAAAAGGAAACAAATGGAGGGGTGGGCATCGTGGATATGACCTAATAGAGAGGGAGGGAGGACCATTCATCCATCCACTTGGACAAAAGCCAAATAAACCTGTGAAATTAGGAACTAAATATTTACGGAAGTGGTGTTTTTTTTTTGTGTGGCGAATTTTCTCCATTTGGTGAAACTTTTTCCCCAAAAAAGAGTAAATTCCTTTTTTTTAAAAATTTCGATCGCCAAAAATCGAAAAACATTTCTAAAAATTGTCATATTTTCACTCATTGGTTCAAGCAAGTAGCCCAGATATAAAATGATTCTAATAATTTCTTTTCATAGCTGATCTATAGCCAGACATGGCTCCTGGTGGATGATCACCAATGTGGCAACATCACAAAATTGAAAAAGAAAAAAAAAAACTGCACTGAAGAATTATACGTTCAGGGTTTTCACCCCAATTTTCTGAGATAAAAAAATTTGGCGAGATTTTCCACAAAATTAGAAAAATGAGTCTAATTTACACTATAATCTTAAAAAAAGTTCACCTAATTTTTTGGTGGGAAAAACGACGAAATTCGTCCAGTAAACGAAACACTGAATATTATTAAAGTTATCCGTAAAGTCAGGAAAAGACGGCACCGGAACCCCCTGTTTGGTTACGTAGGGGACGAGATTTCAAAAAACAGGAAAAAAAATTGTACACTGAGCTTCAAAG